>JAEIGA010007402.1_pt1 | contig 16694 bp, 22 predicted proteins | sample 9270691 | NCBI WGS metagenome assembly JAEIGA01 (sample SAMN17057246, study PRJNA624740) | gut metagenome | biome: biome; isolation source: fecal sample | host: Bos grunniens | place: China: Xizang | collected 2019
AGAATTTCTAACATCACTGGGACTTGGTGACGATGCCATCGACAAAATCATGGCAGAGCACGGTAAGGACATTAACGCTCTGAAAGAGAAGATTACTTCTCTTGAGGGTGAGGTCGGTACATACAAGCAGACTGTCTCTGAACGAGACAAGCAGCTGGATGAACTGAAGAAGTCCGCTGGTGATTCCGAGAAACTTCAGAAGAAGATTGAAAAGCTGCAAGAGGAGAACAATCAAATGGTTAAGACCCATGCTGTGAATCTTGCACTGACTAACGCAAAGGTGAAGGACATCGACATGCTGCGCGTTAAGCTCAATCTGGATGCTGTTGAAATGGACGGTGACAAAATCAAAGGACTGGACGATCAGATTGCCAAGTTGCGTGAATCTCACCCGTACATGTTCGATGGTGAAGTTAAGCCGACCATCAACAGCCCCAAAGCGGGTGAAGGTAATGGAGACCCTGTTACGAAAGACCCGAACAAAATGACTATGGCTGAACTGGAAGCCTATGTCGCAAGCGGCGGCGTCCTGCCGTCAATCAACTAAAACATTCAAAAAAGGTGAAAAACTATGAAGTTTGACGCAAAGACATTCAACGCGGAAACATTTGCCTTTTATCAGGCTCGTTTCCCGGAGGAACACAAGAACGAGATGATTAAGTGTGGCGTTCTCAAAACGGATGCCCGTCTTCTGAATCTGTTCAATTCTCAAACGGGTTCGCACTTCGGTACGATTCCGTTCTACGGTAACATCGGCGGCGATGCTCAGAACTTTGATGGTGACACTGACATCACCACAACTGGTTCTGATACCTTCGAGCAGAGTTGCATCTGCTTCAACCGCATGAAGGGTTGGAAGGAAACTGACTTCTCAAGCATCGTGACCGCTGGTGGTGACTTCACGGATAACGACATCAAGCAGATTCCCTACTACAAGGATTGCCAGAACACTAAGTCTCTGCTTTCTATCCTTCAGGGTATCTTCTCGATGACTGGCGAAGCTAACCTTGAGTTTGTGAACAATCACACTTATGACATCACTGGTGAAGTTGACTCAAAGGTATCTGCTACCACTCTGAATACTGCCATTCAGAAGGCCAGCGGTGACAAGAGCAACAACTTCAAGATGGCCATCATGCACTCTGCCGTTGCCACTGGGCTTCAGAACCTGAACCTTGTGGAGTACCTGAAATACACGGATGCACAGGGTGTTCAGCGTTCTCTCCAGATGGCAACGTGGAATGGTCGCTCGGTCATCATTGATGACGGCATGCCTGTTTCCGCTGATGGTAAGTACACCACTTATCTGTTCGGTACGGGTGCATTCCTTAATGCTGACATTCCTCTGAAGGACTCATTTGAAATGGTGCGTAACGCGTTCGAGCGCGGCGGTACTACCTCGCTCATCACTCGTTGGCGTAAGTCCTTCATGCCGTATGGTATCAGTTACACCAAGAAGTCTCAGGCGAAGGTCTCTCCGACCAACGCTGAGCTGGCTATGGGTGCGAACTGGACGCTGGTCAATAACGGCCTTGAGGGTGATGCATTCAAGACTGTCAACCACAAGGACATTCCGATTGCGCGAATCATCTCACTGGTTGATTAAACCTGAAAGGGGGGTTGGGGGAAACCTCAACCCCCTTTTTCAATAGGAGGATTTCATGATTGAGACAGTCAAACAACGCCTTGCGTCACTGGGGTACACCTGCACGGATGACGATGCTTTTGCCTTGCAATTCTGCATCGACAAGGTGAATCAGCACATCAAGCATTTCTGCAACATCAGCGAGATTCCGGTCTGTCTGGAAACTGTGCAGGTGGACATGGTGTGCGGTGAGTTCCTGCTGGCCAAGAAGACTATGGGGCAGCTCACCAGCGTGCAGATTGAGCCTATTGTGAAGCGGCTGACTGAGGGTGACACCACTGTGGAATACAATGTCACCACTGACCGGGAGGCTACGTTCAATGCGTATCTCGACAAGATGATTCATGGTCATCAGTCAGACTTGATTGCACATCGAAAGTTGAGGTGGTAACGATGGACTTGTCATTTGCCAGAAAAGACCTTGAACGGCTATATGTGGACACATGCAGCATCATCGAGTATTGCAGCGTGACAGACCCGGTGACACACATCACCTGCCCGAATCACGAGGTGACAGTGCGTGAAAACGTGCCGTGCCGGGTGTCACATAAATACAACACGCTGCATCCCGCTTCATCTGGTGATGTACCGAGTATCGAATTGCTTTCAAAACTCATCATTGCCCCGGACGTGCAGGTGAAACCCGGCTCAAAAATCGTTGTCACGCGCAATGGAGTGAGCACTTCATACAAGTGCAGTAGCGCACCAGCCCGGTATATCACACATCAGGAAATCATGATGGAACTATTGGAGGGTGAAGCATAATGGTCACATGGGGTTCATGCGATTTCAGGCAACTGGAGCAGTTTCAAAAGCGACTGGAGAAGTTGCAGAAAGCCGACATGCAGAAGTTCTGCCGTGCTGCTGCAAAAGAACTGGCCGCTCGATTGCTGCGTAAGGTCATCATGCGCACCCCGGTTGGTGAATATCCCGCTTCGAGCGGAAAAGTGGGTGGTACTTTGCGTCGCGGGTGGACTGGTGAGCAAGACAAGAATGCAGCCGCGTATGCAGCATCGCTGCCAATTGCTCAAACAGGAAACACCTACACGATCACCATCATCAACCCGGTTCACTATGCCGCGTATGTGGAATACGGACACCGCACCCGTGGGGGCAAAGGATGGGTGGAGGGTGAGTTCATGCTGACGAAATCCGAAATGGAGCTGGAATCACAACTGCCGAAAATTATTGAGAAAAAACTAATGAAGTTCTTAGGGGACAGTTTCAACAATGATTAACAACGTCATCAATGGGATAGCTGGTGCACTCCACGAAACGTTTGGAGACGATTATACCATCTACACAGAAAGCATCAAACAAGGCTTCAAAGAACCTTGTTTTTCTATCATCACGCTTGAGCCAACAAGCGAACAAGCGATTGCAGCTCATTATCTTAGGGAATATCCATTCAACATCATGTATTTCCCGAAAGATGAGAACCACGCAAAGTCAGAAATGTACCACATGGTCGAGCGGTTGTTTTTGGCCATTGAGTATATAAATGTGCTTGACAATTTGCGTAGAGCGTCTAAAATGCGTTATGAAATCGTGGACGGTGTGCTTCATTTCTTTGTAACGTACTCTATGTATGTTAAGAGATTCACAGAGCCAGAGCCTACGATGGAAACCTTGGATTACAAATCTACATTGGAGGAACACAACAATGGCAACTAAATCGAAAAAGACTGAGCCGGAACAGGAGCAACAGGTCGAAACTGTTGCAGCTGCACTCGCATTCACGAAAAAGCAGATTGTCAAATCACGCACCTATGCGCGATATGTTGACCTGCTGAACGCTCTGCTGAATGACAAGAAATCGTACACTCACGCAGAGGTAAAGGAAATCATCAACAACGCCCTTTCAGGCAAATATCAACTCAAGTAATTAGGAGGACACAATAATGGCACTCGGAGGAGGTACATTTACCGCTCAGAACAAGGTGCTGCCCGGCACTTACATCAATTTTGTCAGCACACCCACGACCGTTTCCGGGCTTGGCGAGCGTGGTGTTGTAGCACTGCCTATTCCCCTGACATGGGGTGAACAAGGCAAGGTAGTCACAATCACAGCAAAAGACTTTCAGGAGAACTCTCTGAACATTTTGGGTTATCAGTATAGCGCACCCGAACTGATGCCTTTCCGCGAAGTGTTCAAAAATGCCAGCAAGGTACTTGTTTACAATCTGACAAGTGGCGGTAAGGCTGCATCTTGCACTTATGCTACGGCAAAGCACGTTGGTAAGTTGGGTAACTCACTGAAAGTCATTATTCAGCAGAATGTAGACAACGAGTCTCTGTTTGACGTCTCACTTGTTCGCACCGACATGGGCAATCATGAGGTTTATACGCAGACCGTTGCCAGTGCAGCCGAACTTCGAGACAATGATTTTGTCAAGTGGGTTGCCGATGCTACCCTAACCGTGACCGCAGGAACACCGCTGACTGGTGGTGAAGATGGTACTGTGAACAGTGCCACTTACCAGACTGCGCTTGATAAGCTTGAGTCCTACACGTTCAACACAATGCCCGGTGTGTCACCTGACAATACCGATGCCAAGATGCTGAACGCTCTCTACGCTGAATACACCAAGCGCATGCGCGAGACTACTAATGCCAAGTTCCAGAGTGTCATTGCGAGTGACGAGCCTACACCTGACCATGAGGGTATCGTGCAGCTTCCCGCACGACAGGCGAATGCTCTGTACTGGGTAGCGGGTGCGCTCGCTGGTGCTAAAGGCAACACGTCCTGTACGAACAAGACCTATGACGGTGAACTGGTCATCAATGTGGATTACACACAGACCCAACTCGAACAGTTCATCAAGAAAGGTATGTTTGTATTTCACAATGTGGAAGATGATGTGCGCGTCCTGACTGACATCAACACTTTTGTGTCGTACACTGACGACAAAGGCGAAGACTTTTCAAAGAACCAAGTCATCCGAGGTATGGATATGTTGGCTCTGGGCATCGTTCGTGTTCACAATAATAAGTATCTTGGCAAGATTCAAGCTGATGACCCGGGTCGAGTCAGTCTCTGGGACGACATCCTGAATCTTATTCGCGAGCAAGAAGCTGAACGCACAGCAGAAAACTTCGATTCAAGCACTCTCATCGTTCAGGCTGGCTCGAAAAAGCGCTCAACTGTGGTGATTGTGAATGTGAAATACGTCTGCGCTATGGAGCAGCTTTACATGACCGTAACTATCAACTAACACATTTATAAGGAGATACAACTATGAATAACCAAGTAATGCACGGATGGCAGGCAATCGCTGGTGGTCGCGGTGAGGTCTATATCACTTGGGAAGACACTGGCGAACGTGAAATCGCAATTTGGGCAACCAAAGTTGACGCAAAGGTGAAAGTAAACATTGCCGATGTTGACCGACTGGGTGCAACAATGGTTGGCAAGAAAGAACTTGGCAGCGCAGGCGAAGGTTCGCTTGAAGGTCATGCCAACACCCCCCTGTTCGCCAAAATGGCAATGCGCTTCAAGCAAACTGGTGTCATGCCCCGATTCACCATTCAAGTCACGAATGATGACCCCGGTGCGGGTGTTGGACGACAGACAACCATCGTGAAGCATTGTCTGTTCTCAGACTTGCCGATTGCTAACATTGACGCTGGTGAGGAAATTCTCAAGGTTTCATCGGATTTTAGTTTCGAAGACTACGAGTTCCCTGAAACGTTTTCTAAACTGAACGCCTAATATAGAAAGGAAGATTCAACATGTCTACATTTACTGCATTTTTTGCACAAAACAAGCTGCAAACACCTAACGTCAAGTATGTTGCATCCAAGAACTTTATCGGTGAAGATGGTAAGCCGATTGAGTGGGAGCTGCGAAAGCTGACCAAAACCGAAAACAATGCGCTGATTAAGAAGTGCACTCGCACCATCACGCTGCGTGACGGCTCTCGCATCAAGGAAACGGATCAGCAGCAGTATGCTGATGAGCTCATTGCTGCTAGTGTGGTGTTCCCGAACCTGAAAGATGCTGCCCTGCAAGACTCATATCACGTTATGGGTGAGGTCAATCTGCTGAATGAAATGCTGTCTATCGGTGAATATGCCGACCTCGGCCTTGAAGTTCGCAAGCTGAACGACCTTGACGAAGACATCAACAAGCTGGTTGAAGAAGCAAAAAACTAATTAAAGGCGATGCGTTAGCATCGTATGCTAACCTCGCCTTGAATGAGTTTCACATCATGCCATGGGACTTTGATGAATTATCACTGCGAGAAAAAGCATTTCTCATTGCAGCCCTAGACGTGAAGTGTGACGAATTAAAACAACAACAATCAAAAATCAAAACAAAGTAACAAGGGGGACATATCATCATGGCTACAATCTCATCAGTAATCAAACTTCACGATGGTATGTCCCCCGCGCTGCGTAGCATGAACAAGGCGCTGGGCATCGTCTTGTCGAGCTTTGAATCTATGCAGCGCGTGTCGGGCAAAGCCATCGACACTACCAGCATCAAGACCGCACGAAATGAGCTTGCAAAGGCCAATGTGTACCTTGATAAAGTGGAACAGAACATCAACCAGAATACCACGGCGCAGAGACGATTCAACAATTCTGTGAACGGTGGTACTGGTGCCATGGGCAAGCTGGTAAACAGCGTCAAGATGCTGGTGGGTGCGTACATGGGCATTCAGACCGTTGGCGGCATTGTCAAGACTGCTGACCAACTCACGCAGACCACCGCACGCCTAAACATGATGAATGACGGTTTGCAGACCACCGCGCAGCTGGAAGACAAGATTTATCAGGCTGCCATGAGGTCAAGTGCTGGCTTCATGGACACCGCCGATGCCGTGGCAAAGCTTGGTCTGCGTGCGGGCAACATTTTCAAGAGCAACGATGAAACGATTGCATTCACGGAAACCCTGAACAAGATGTTTGTCATTGCTGGTGCAAGTCAGGCTGAAATGAGCTCTGCAACGCTCCAGCTCACGCAGGCACTTGGTGCTGGTGTGCTACGCGGTGAAGAGTTCAATGCCGTGTTTGAAGCGGCTCCGAACGTCATGCAGGCTGTGGCTGACTACATCGGCAAGCCGATTGGCTCACTGAAACAGTTGGCATCTGAGGGCAAGATTTCCGCTGAAATTGTGAAGAATGCCTTGTTTGCGGCCACCGACAAGGTGAATGAACAATTTAAGAGCATGCCGCTCACATGGGGCAACGTGTGGACGCTGGTCAAGAACTACACCCTCAAGGCAACGCGTCCGATTCTGCAAGCTATCAGCAAAATCACCAGTTCAGAGCGGTTCATCAGGTTTGCAAATGGCGTGGGCAACGCCATCACGCGCATTGCCGGATTCTTCCGAAATGTCGGGTCGGTAGTCATGCCGATTCTGGGTGGCATCTTTGATGCTGTGGCGGGCATTTTCAATTTCATTTCTAACAACTGGAGCTTGATTGCTCCGATTGTCTGGGGTGTTGCCGCTGCATTCCTTGTACTCAAAACACCGCTGATGCTGGCAGCAATCTGGATGGGCATCTGTACAGCTGCAACAAAGCTCTGGACGGCTGCACAAGCGGTGTTCAATGCCGTTATGGCAATGAACCCGATAGGCTGGGTTGTTCTCGCAGTTATCGCGCTGGTAGCTGTGTTCTACCTTGCCATTGCAGCGGTGAACAAGTGGTGTGGAACGTCACTTAGTGCCACTGGCATGATTGCTGGTGCATGCACTTGGCTCTGGGCATTGTTACAGAATATCTTCATCGGCATCTGCAATGCGTTCATCGGCATCTACAATATCGGCATCGGTGTAGCTCAATGGTGTGTTGAAGCATGGAACTGGGCAGGTGACAACATGGGAGCCATTTTCGAGAACATCGGCATCTGGTGGGACAACCTGTGGATTGATGCTGAAATTGGATTCAGCAATTTCATTTCCAGCGTGTTGAGCAAGCTGGCATCACTGGCAGAAAAGATTCAGCCTTTGGCTGAATTGCTGGACATTGACTTGAGCGGCATTGCTAAAGCATCTGACAATTTTGCTGCGAAGAGTGCGAAACTGTCCGCAAGCAAGAAATCGTACAAGAAGCTCACCTCATTCAATCCGAATGTCAACTGGGACACGGCGCGATACATGAAGTTCAAAGACCTTGGCGCGGCCTACGATAAGGGCTACAACTGGGGCAGCAACTTGAGCGATAAGGTCAGCGCGTTCTTCTCTGGTGAGGACTACAAGAACCTCACAAAAGGATTGCCGGGCGGTCTTGACCTTAATGGCGCAACGGCTGGTAATGGTCTGAATGACCTTGGCAAAGCTCTTTCTGGTGCGCTGGGTGACAATCCTGCTCTTGACAAGATTGCAAAGGGTGTTGGGGATGTTGCCGGAAATACTGGCGACATTAGCAAGCAGCTTGACCGCAGCGAGAGCGACTTGAGCTTCATGCGTGACCTTGCAACGCAGCGGTCAATCAATCGTCATTACTACACAGACATGCACGTGACCCAGAACAACAATAACAATATTAACAGCGCACTGGACATTAACGAAGTGGTGAATCAGTTCCGTAGAAAGCTTGCTGAAAGTATGAACATTCAGGCTGAGGGCGTTCACTACTAAACTGGAGGAATGAACTATGTATTACTTTTTTCTTGGGGTACTTCCGTTGCCTGTCACGCCGCCTGCGTTGAATATCAAAACGCCGTCCATGAATAAGACAATCACCCTCATCAATGAGGGTGAGGTTAATTTGTTGAAAAGTCCGGGGTTACGTGAAATCTCATTTGAGTTTCTGTTACCGCAACGAAAATATCCGTGGGTAAATTACTCTGTGGCTTCAAACTATACAGCAACGGCATATATTCCATTGATTAAGGCGTTGAAAGAGAACAAGACGGTATTTCAATTCATCGTTTCACGAACTGATCCGACTGGAAAGCCGTTGTTTCACACAAACATCACCAGCGCGATTGAAAGTTATGAGTTCGATGAAGATGCAGCTGCACTTGGGCAGGATGTCAAATGCTCAATCTTGCTAAAAGAGCATAAAGAGTTTGGAACAAAATTATTCAGCATTGTTAAAACGCTGACCAATACTATTTCTGGAGCTGTTTCAACAGTCGTCGGCGCGGTGACAAACTCACGAAGCACCAGCTCAAAAACGATTCCGAAAACGTACACCGTGAAAAAAGGCGACACTCTGTGGAACATCTGCAAGATGCAGCTGGGTGATGGTCAGAAATACAAGGAAATTGCCAAGTTGAACAAGTTAGAAAATCCTAACCTGATTAAGCCGGGACAAGTATTGAGGTTAAGCTGATGTCAAAATGCACCTTACAGATTATCACCATTGACCCAAACACTGGTGAAGTTGCACGCATTCAAGAGCCCCTCATCGAAGAGGGCATCACATGGGAAACCGCTCGCAAGGGTGAGCCGGGCAAGCTCACATTCACCGTCATCAAAGACGATGATTTGAGCTTCCCAGAGGGTGCGCACGTGCGATTCCTTTACAATGACGAAAAAGTGTTCTATGGGTTTGTATTCAGCAAGCAGCGCAACAAAGAACAACACATCACCGTGACGGCATATGACCAGCTGCGCTACTTGAAAAACAAGACCAGTTACATTTTCACAGGTGTTCGTGCTGACCAAGTGCTCAAACGCATAGCAGATGACTTCTTGTTGAAAGTTGGCTCACTAGCCAACACGGGATATGTCATAGTCAAGTTCAACAAAGACAACATGACCTTGTTTGACATCGTGCTTGATGCCATTGATGATACCGTCATGGCAACTGGCAATTTGTTTTTCATCTACGATGATTTCGGAAAGATTTCTCTCAAAAATATCAAAGACACCCAGCTGGAATTGTTGGTTGATGCCAGCACAGCAGAAGATTTTGACTATTCCAGCTCAATCGACAATAACACATACAATCGCATTGTGCTGACGGATTCCGAAGACAAGTCAGAGCGCAACGTGGTAAAAGTGCAAGACCTTAAAAACATTAGACAATGGGGTGTCCTGCAATACTATGAAGCCATGAGCAACGGCGGCAATACTAAAGTGAATGCCGAAGCTCTTTTGAAGTTACATAACAAGGTACATCGCTCGCTGACAATCCGTGGTCAAAAGGGCGATGTACGCTGCCGCGCTGGCTTTGGTGTGTTTTTGGATGTGTATCTGGGCGACCTGCCGGGCAAGCAACGCATGCTGGTGGAACAAGCCACTCACACGTTCAATCACGATGAACACTACATGGACTTAACATTGATAGGAGCTGAAGAATTCTATGAATGATACACCCTTACCCGATTTTCTCGACATTTTCAAGATGACCACCGACCGACTTCTGGCTCAAAAAATGTTGACAGAAGTTGAGTTTGGGCGCGTTACGCAGGTGAATCCGCTGGTAATCACACTGGATTCAAAATTGCCACTGCCAGCTGCATTCCTGACACTGACCAATGCCGTTAAAGACCATGTTGTAGACATTTCCGTTTCGTGGGAGACGGAAAAGGACAATTATCTCGATGAGAATGCCATGCAGCACACGCATGATGGTTCACCGCTGGTAGGTAACTTAGGCAACCCGATAGCGGGGCAAACTGGTGTGACATTGAACTTCGATACCACCCACCATCACGACATTAAAGGGAGGAAGAAAATCATCATACATAATGGCTTGACCTTGGGCGAACGTGTGATATTATTACGAAAACGCGGAGGACAAGATTACATTGTCCTTGACCGCGTGGACGAACCGAAAACAACAGGTGAATGGATATGAGCGACCAGTTACTGCCGACAGTCGCGTATGATTTGACGGATGCTTTTCAATATGAAGAGCAGCCCGGATTCACCTACAAGCTGCACATTGACGGTCAGCGTGTTGGTGGGTATGTGGACAATTTGGAAGCATACAAGCAAGCTGTTTACAAAATCCTGAATACAGAGCGGTATCAATACCTCATTTATTCATGGAACTACGGTGTGGAGCTGAAAGAGCTTATCGGTCAACACATTGCCTATGTAGTGCCGGAAATCGAGCGTAGAATCACAGAAGCTCTGATGCAGGACGATAGAACCGAAAGCGTTGATAGTTTTGAGTTTGACACCTCAAAGCGGGGAGTAGTCGCTGTATCATTCACAGCACATTCAATTTACGGTGACGCAAACATTCAAACACAGGTGGCGATTTAACATGTACGAATCAGAGACAAAAGAGGTTATTGAGCGCCGGATGCTGGAACGCGTCCCGGCCAAGTTTGACAAGCGCGAGGGTTCAATCATTTATGACGCTACGGCTCCCGCATCAGTTGAGCTTCAGAACAACTACATAGCCCTTGACACGGTGCTTGACGAAACATTTGCCGACACTGCCAGCCGTGAATATCTTATCCGGCGATGTGCTGAACATGGTGTCACCCCGAAACCTGCCAGTCATGCCAAAGTGCAAGGTAAGTTCACCCCGGCCACGCTGGAGATTCCGGTCGGCACGCGATTCTCACATGATGATTTGAACTACATCGTCACGGAAAAAATCGTTGACGGCCAGTACTACCTGCAATGTGAAACCGCTGGCAGTGTAGCCAATGGTGTGACTGGCCGACTCATTCCTATTGATTACGTCAACGATCTTGAAACCGCTGAAATCCTTGAGGTGAGTGTGCTCGGTGACGATGAAGAAGACACCGAAGCATTGCGTGCAAGATTTTTTGAATCAAGGCGTAGTGAAGCATTCGGTGGCAATGAACGGGATTATAGAGATAAGGTTCTGTCAATCTCAGGTGTAGGTGGGTGCAAGATTTATGGCGGCTCTGAATGGAACGGTGGCAGCACTGTGTTGATTGTCGTGCAGGATAGTGCCATGGGCGTACCCACTGATGGCTTCATCAATGATATTCAGACAATGATTGACCCTGAAATGAACACTGGCGAGGGTAAGGGTCTTGCTCCCTTTGGTCACTTTGTCACGGTCGTTCCAGTTGACACTACCACCATCAACATTGAGACGAGCATCATCTACAACACTGGAGCATCGTGGGAAAGCATAGGCCAAAAAGTCAAGGATGCAATTAAAGCATATCTTGCCGGACTCAATGAACGCTGGCAAAATACCGACCACATTGTTGTTCGCATTGCGCATCTGGAGAGCGCGCTGCTGGATATACCGGGTGTGCTTGACATTCAGAACACAATCATCAACGGGGTTGAATCAAACTTCGCTGTGGATAAAAACTCGCTTGTAGTCAGGGGGACAATCAATGGAAACTAGAGAGATTGACATTCGCAAATACTGGCCACCAGTCGTTCGCGACACAGATGAGTTCCAGCAGATTGCAGCAGCTGAAAACCCAGAGTTTAATAAGCTGGTGCAGTGCATCTACCGTGTACTGCAAGACGCATTTGTTCTTTACGGAACTGAATACGGGGTGAGCCGCTGGGAGTCGAGTCTGGGGATTGTACCAGCTGCGGGTGCATCGCTGGATGAGCGCAAGGCGGCCATTCTCGCATATTTGTGCGTCAAGCTCCCGTACAGTTGGCGAGTGGTGAAGCAGATGCTCTCGGATTACCTGACGAATGAGCAGTGGTCAATGGAGTACATCAACGATGAGGGCAAGCTGATACTTCGTACTGACAACATTTCAGAAGACAAAGTGCAGACCATTAAGGTGCTGCTGGCTAACGTATTACCGAAACCCATAGAAGTTATACATTATAACTCAAAAGAAGTGACCGAAAATGAATGAATCATTGGAAGTAATTGTTGAAATGATAGCCATAGTCTCGTTCTGCTGTGGCGTGGTGAACTACACCGTCATCAAGCCGCTCAAAACATCAATAGACACTTTATCCTCGGAGGTACGCGACCTCAAGAAAGTGTTGGATGAAGTTGATCGCCGTGTTGACGTTGTTGACCGCCGTGTGGATGAGGTGGACAAGCGAGTTACACTAAACGAAGAAAAGCTTAAAACTCTTAGAGGTGAGGTTAATCACCTCAAAACTTATCACACTCAACCAATCAACGGAGGAAAATACTCATGAACATTGAATTATACGAAGGTCAAATTGCTCACGTTTTCGTGAATCTCGACAGCGAATACGATGATTTTGAGGTGTACGGCGGTACATCCAAGGGTCAGTTTGTAGTATCGGACAAGTGGAAAATTGAAGTACCTGCTGAATTGACGGTGGGGTGCAGCATTCCGCAATACGACATTTTCTGCCGAAGAATCTCCACTGGTCATGAATGGCGAATCTTGTCTGGTAAAATAACCACTAAGAAGCGTTATAGTAACACTGTCGAAGGGTCGATTTCACCCATAGAATACCATGTAAGTGTGCCAATTCGTGAGAGTCAGGCGGATGTCTACGGTAGTGCCGTTGTTATAGGTATCAAGGGTGATAAAGGAGATCCATTTACATATTCGGATTTCACCGAAGAACAACTCGCCGCGCTGAAAGGCGAGAAAGGTGCAGCCGGAAAAGACGGAACACAAATCCTCGACAAGAATAATACGTTCACTGGAGCGAATAATTTTCTTCCACTTGGTAGAAACACAGCTCTCGGTGCTCCAGCTTATGGCGTTTCCGTTTCTGCAAATGGCGGCTTGCAACTGTGGGGCGTACATTTCTTACAGAGTGATGTTTGGAGCGAGAACAGCTTGAAGATTGTTCATAATGAGCTGTGCCTTGCGTCAAATAATGAAGCCGCTATAGGCTTTGACTATGCAAACAAGGTATTGCTTCGCACGTTCCCGAATGACGGCACACAAGCTACATATGAGATGCAAGCGTGGCAGTGGGCAGATGATAGTCATACCACAATGAAGCCCGCTGGTGTAGACCTCAAAAAAGCCAGCGCGGTTCATGAGCTTTCAGACGACTCTGTGTTAAATAGAGCTGAGGGTGACACTAGATGGGGTAATCCGACTGTCAATTCACTGTCTGCTGACACTACCAAGCCGACATCTTCAACGCTCACCGACACATCGGTGCTTAATCGTGCCGAGGGCGATGCTAGATGGGGTGGTCAATCATCTGGCGGCGGGGATGTTCCTTGGGCTGCCGCTGAATGGAAGGACACTTACACAAAACCAATAGCAACGCAAGATTCCACTATTGCCATAGGTAATGGTTCTGAGGCATCATTTGCTGACGCGATTGCTATTGGGCGTAAGGCAAAATCGGGAAATACAGGGGTGGCGATCGGTTATAATACAAAAGCTGGTGCCTACGGCGTAACAATCGGAAAAAACTCAGACGGTTTTACAATAATTGATGGGAACGCATACCCTATGCACAATGTTTGTATTGGCGAATCGTCGGCTGCGACAGGTTACGCAACTTCGCTTGGTTATTATGCAAAAGCCAAAAAAAATTATTCAATGGCACTGGGTTACGTCTCAACTGCAAATGCGACGTGTAGTATAGCAATCGGGACGCAGGCTACAAACAACGATGCAGGCGTCATTCTTTTATCTACCCGCCCATCTATTAACGGCAACATAACTAATTTTTACATCATGGCAGCAGGCAGCCCTCTTGCCACAACTTATGAGGACGGTGCGGCTTGCATGGGTTACGTTGTAAAAACGTCAAAAGGAGAAATCCTTGAAGCGGGAACCCGCAAGCTTTCCGAAATCTTCACCAACAATACTACATTTGCCCCAACAAATGATGAGGGCGAAGCAAAGGTATTCATGCCAACTGGCATTACAGACCCTGAACCAGAAATAGAGGAGGAATAACATCATGACTGAAACTATCAAACTCGTACAGAAAAAGCTGGGTGTTGCTGTTGATGGCATCGCCGGACAGAAAACATGGGCAGCTATCGCAACAGCTTTGGGTGTCAACACAAACACCAAGGCTGTGGTGAAGAGCAAATACCCAACACAAGCAGAAGTACGCAAGGGTACATCCATTTTTGGCAAACCCGGTGTTGAGTCGAATCTAGTCAATATCAAGCCTGCATACCAGCTCTATTACTGCGGTACGCCAGTCAAGACTATCCGAGTACACAAGCTCATCGCTGCTGACGTGGAAGCTGCTCTGAAAGAGATTCTGGCACACTACGGACAAGCTAAAATCAAGGCTCTGGGTCTTGACCAGTACAGCGGCTCATATAACTACCGCAAGAGCACAAATGGCAGCTCATTGAGCATGCACGCTTGGGGTATTGCTCTTGACTTTGCAGCCGAAAAGAATACATACTCAATGAAGAAACCGAACGCATCACTCAGTCATCCTGACTGCAACAAGTGGTGGGAAATCTGGGAAAAACATGGGGCAGTTTCGCTGGGTCGTGAGTGCAACTACGACTGGATGCACCTGCAATTTGCAAAACTGAAATGAAAACAATAACAACAATACTGACCGCATTTGCGCTGGTAAGTTGTGAGAATATCACCCCTGAGCAAGTGGATAAAGCTCATGACATTTACCACGTTCTGACAGGTACCGAGTGCATATTCATTGTGCCGGAAAAATAAAATCATGGGGTGGCGAAATACCACCCCATTTTTCATCTTAACCCTGCAATGTACATGCAATACACAAATGACCTCACAAACGTTGATTTGACGGGATTGTGTGATTTATTGGGATAAGAACACGCCGCCGTTTTGGGGTACTCGCGAACCCTTATAAACTCAATGTTTGCAAGGGTTTGCGAACTTTCTGCATCATTTAATGTACCTCGAAAATCATTGAAATTTCCGGCTACAATATACAAAAAAGTTACAAACAATATACAAAATATCATTCTAATTTATCGACCGCTGCCAGTAATTCACTCAAGTCTAGGTGTGTGTAATGTTCAGTAACTGATGCATTGGAGTGACCTACTATTCTCTTCAAAACAAGCTGGTTGACATTGAGTCTTGACATTTCAGAAATGAACGCATGTCTCGTGTCATGTGGCGTATGTTCCTGACCCACCAATTTGATAATTGGTTCCCAATGGTATTGAGTGAAACTATTATATTTCAATTTTGCACCAATACGATTGATGAATAACCATTGAGAGTCAGAGTCATTCATGCGTTTTTCAATCAAGGGAACAATACGTTTATGCAGCGGGATGATTCTGTCTTTACCAGCTTTTGTTTTAGAGCCGCCTATCATATATCGTTCTTCCAAGTGGATGTTGGCTTTCTCCATATTCAACAATTCCCCGATACGCATCCCGGTATAAAGCAGAATCAACACCAAATCAGCATATTTCACTTTATCAACATTAGCCCAAAGAATATCAACTTCCTCTCGTGTAAATGGAACTTTATCTTTTGATTCCAACTTAGTTACCGTCACAAATTGAGCATAATTCTTGTTCACAATATCATTCTCTAGTGCGTACTTGTAGGATTTCAAAAATATAATCTTGGCCACGTTCTGCATAGATGGCGCGTCAATGGCGTCTATCACGGCTTGTAGGTGCGATTTACGCAGTTCCTTGAATACTCTACCATACAGCGGTTTGCAATGCTTGTACGCGCTTCTGTACGAGTTTCTCGTGCCCTCTGAAATTGTTTCAAAGTCTGTTTTGCTCCACCGTTCGTAGATTTCTGCGAAAGTGATCCGTGCTGCATCAATGTCGTATGGGTTCACATTGTAGGCATCCAGTGCTTTCTTGGCATCCGTCTTTTTCTCGTGGTAGCTCAGGTACTTGAAAATCTGTTTCCCCTCATCAGTCCATCCAGCGGTGATTCGTACTGCGTATGGTCTCCGGCGTTTACCTCCAAGCTTGATGATGCTGCCGAAACCGTTGCTGTTTCTCATGGTGTCTCTCTCCTTTAATATCTTTAATGTATCTTTAATGTTGATAAACGTGTGAAAGTCAATCAATTCCGCGAGCCGCATTAAAGGCTTAAAGGTCTTAACCGTATACTCTCTCTATTTTTTTTGCTCTGAAAAAAATCTCTATCATAAACTAATGTAAATAAATAAAAGATATATATATTCATCTTTAATCTTTAATGCGGCATGGCTAATCTGTTGAAAATTAAAGCTTTTCGTTTCTTAAAGATTGAAGTGCTTCCATGTCAGAAGCGTAATCCAGAACTTTAAGC
>JAEIGA010007403.1_pt1 | contig 16692 bp, 17 predicted proteins | sample 9270691 | NCBI WGS metagenome assembly JAEIGA01 (sample SAMN17057246, study PRJNA624740) | gut metagenome | biome: biome; isolation source: fecal sample | host: Bos grunniens | place: China: Xizang | collected 2019
TTAGTTGTAGAGAGTATTACATAATTAAGGAGGAAATAAATATGAGACTGCTTGTTGTTGTAGATTATCAGAATGATTTCGTGGATGGTGCGCTTGGTTTTTCAGGTGCAGAAAAGTTGGATGAAAAGATTGTAGCAAAGATTCATGAGTATCTGAAGGAAGGTTGTGAGATTTTCTTTACTATGGATACTCATAGAGAAGATTATCTTGAAACGCGTGAGGGTAAGCAGCTCCCTATTCCTCATTGTATTTTTGGAACAGAGGGTTGGAAGCTCTATGGTAAGACAGGTGAAATTCTGAGAGATGGTGTCAATTCCTATATGATTACAAAGGAGACTTTTGGTTGTTCTCCTATGGATATGAAAAGTGAACTATTTAAGTATAGAGAGCCTGTGGAAAGTGTAGAGTTTGTGGGTCTTGTAACTAATATGTGTGTAATTAGTAATATTGCTGTTTTTCAGGCAAGATTTCCTAATGCACAGATGATTGTTGACCCTACTCTTTGTGATAGTTTTGATAAGGAACTGCATCAGAAGGCTATTGATGTGATGCGTGGTATGCAGGTTAAGATTGTAGAGTAAATACTTTTAATGTAGTGGGTTAATATAACCCACTACATTTTTTTGGACATAATTTAATTTTTAATGAAGACTTTTTTAGACTGTAAAAATTATTATAATAAAAAGAGGAGTGTTTATTATGCAATTAAAAGATGTAAAAGGTAATTTTAGGTCTATGTTTCGTAGATTTGCTAATGGAAAAAATAAATCATATCGAGATGGAGATTGGAAGGTATGTGTAGGTGGCTATGATTGTTGGTTTGAGGTTTATTTAAAAGATGAATGGCTTATTCGTTGTATAAATGGTGAATTAGATTGGCGTAGAGATGTTCTTTCAGGAGATGAAATGGAGAAATTATTAGAGATTGTTGCTGAGGAATATCTTGGTGTAAATCAAGATTTTTATTGATGTATAAATATAAAATATATAAGGAGTGTTAAATATGGCAAGTTTAAATGGTGTAACTATACGTAATCTGAAATTGTATAGAGGTCATGAGGGTGAACCTTTATGGCAAGGTAGTGTTTATTATAATGGTAAGAAATTAGGATTTTGGAGTCAAGATGCCCATGGTGGTTGTGATAATTATGAATTTAATTCTAAATTATTGGAAGTTCCTACTCTTGCTTGGAAGTCAGCTTTAAAAGGTACACAGTATTATCAGTATTTAGATACAGATAGTTTTTTAGCGGTTGTTTGTGCTTTAATGGATTTAGAGAAAGAGTATAAAAAAGCTGAGAAAAAAGGATATAGTGTAGCCTGTGTAGGTATTAACTTTACAGATGGTTATTGGAGTATTGTTTCAGCACTTCATAAAACAACAGCGCAAAATCGTGAACCAGAAGTAAGAACAACTGTTTTAAAAATGGCAAAAAGTGGTGAAGAGCATTTAGTACATACAAAAGTTATTTCTTCTGCTGATGATTTAGTTTTTGAGTTAGGTTCAATGGATGGTGTAAAAGCTGAACAGTATTTAATTAAAAAGAAACAAGAAGAGAGACAGAAAGAACTTGATGAACAGAAGAAAGCACAAAAAGCTGTGGAGGATAAGAGAAAAGCAAATACTCGTTTTGTAGCAAAACAAGATGGTACAAATCCTATAATGATAATAAAAGATACACAAACAGGTAAATCTGTAAAAGTTCCTTCTTATGCTTACATAAATGTTTTAGATGCTTTGATTGAATTATTTGATTAATATAAAATTAAAATAAATTTTCTTGACAAATATATAAAGTTGTGCTATATTGTGTATGTAAGCAACAAGTGCTTATGATTCTAAACAAAAATAATAAACAATTTTGAGAGGGATTTAATATGTTTGTTCTTGCTTTGTGTGCGCTTTTTGGTGAGATTCTTTGTGAAATGCTGTCGGATACTGTAGGAGTTATTGTTACTATTCTTCTTGCAGTTCTTTGTATCCCTCTTATTATTGCAGAAGCTATTTACATTGATATTATTGTATTGGCTTTAATTTTCTTCTTTACTGATATGACTATTAAGGAAGCTCTCTATACTATATTTGGTGGTATTAGCTAAGTTTATTTGTGACCTACTGTAAATTTACAGTAGGTCATTTTTTTTTATAAAAAAATTATATTTGTTATTGACAAATATAAAATTAGATGTTATAATATTGATAGTATCAAAAAGATATTATCAAAAAAATAAAATTTTAAGGAGTTGTTTTTATGAATACTGTTCGTAACCGCATTGTAAATCCTATGCTTGAAACAGATTTTTATAAGACCATTCATCATCTTGCTTATGTTCCTGGTCTTGATTATCTTGTTTCTTATTGGACTCCTCGAATGAGTCGATTTGAGCATATTAATAAGGTTGTTATGTTTGGTCTTCAGGGTCTAATCAAGGAGCATCTTATTGATGCTTTTGAAAAGAATTTCTTTGGTCGTCCTTGGGAGGAACTTGAAAGTGAATATAAGCGTGTAATTGCACACACTATGACAGTTCAGGCAAGTGATACTTCTGAGATGAAGAAGCTGTATGACCTTGGGTATCTTCCTATTCAGATTAAGGCAGTAGCAGAGGGTACTCGTGTAAATATCAAGACTCCTATGTTTGAGATTAGCAATACTGTAAAGGGTTTTGGTTGGCTTGTCAATTATCTTGAAACTTACATTAGTGTGAATATTTGGCAGCCTATGACTGCTGCTACGATTGCTTATGGATATCGTGAGCTTGTTGAGAAGTATTTTGAACTGACTGTAGAGAATGGTAATCCTGCTACTGCTTGTGGTGATTTCTCTATGCGAGGTATGACTTCTAAGGATACTGCCTATAAGTCCAGTGCAGGCCATCTCCTGTCATTTACGGGTACTGCAACTATTGCTTCTATTATGTGGCTTGAAGATTTCTATAATTGTGATTGCACAAAGGAAGTAGTAGGTAAGGGTGTTCCTTCTACTGAGCATAGTGTTATGTCCTCTTATGGGCGTGATGGTGAGTTTGAGTGTTATCGCCACCTAATTGAGGATGTGTTTGTAGATGGTCCTCTGAGTATTGTTTCTGATACCTATGATTATTGGAATGTTATTACTAACTATCTTCCTCGTTTAAAAGATTCTATTATGAAGCGTAATGGAAAAATTATTATTCGTGGTGATAGTGGAAAGCCAGCAGATATTATTTGTGGAGAACTTCGTGGTTCTGATTATATGGTTATCGAGGGTCTTACTGAGGAGGGTATCAAGGATTATTTCAAGAAGAAGGCAGAAGAAGATTATGATTATGATGGTGCTTCTGAGACTTGGTATCGTGTGAGAATTGGTGATTATCTTTACAAGGTGACTTGTGACCATACTTGGGTACGAGACCCTGAGGATGAGGATGAAATTGAGGGTCATTATAGTGCAGAGGTTGAATGGGTTGAGTTTGAGAAATCTGAAATTACTCCTGCTATGAAGGGTACTGTTGAACTTCTTTGGGATATTTTTGGTGGTACTGTAAATAGTAAGGGTTATAAGGTGCTTGACCCTCATATTGGTGCTATTTATGGCGATGGAATTACTTATGAAATTGCTTCTGATATTTATAAACGACTTGAAGAAAAGGGTTTTGCAGTAAGCAACTGTACTCTTGGTATTGGTTCTTATACCTATCTTGGTCAGGTATCTCGTGATAGCCTTGGATTTGCTTTGAAGGCTACGAATAGTATTATTGATGGGGCAGAGAAACAGATTTATAAGGACCCTATTACTGATAAGATTAAGGGTAATAATTTTAAGAAGTCTCAGAAGGGTATGTGTTATGTTTATCGAGATGGTGATGAAATTATTTATACTGATGGACATACTATGGATGAACTGAGTAAGTCTGAATTTTCTGATAATCTTCTTGAAGTGGTTTATAAGGATGGTAAGTTGATTAAGGAAGTATCCCTTTCTGAAATTCGTTCTCGTCTGCACAAGGGTGGGTTTTAAAACCCGCCCTTATGCCTAAATTTTATTGACTTTTTATAGTTAATTTGTTATAATAATTATACTTATAAGATATATTTATTAAAGGAGTTTTTTATATGATTCATCTTGTACTTGAACCTAAAAATGAAACAATTCAGCAGTATATTGAGAGAGCTATTGAAAGTGCAAACGACCAAAATGTTATTTTAAATTGTGCTTTTAATGGTGGTGTATTTGAAGTTCCCCCAAAGAGTGATGTAGACACTATTTATAATAATTGGAAAGAGAGTCTTAACGATAGACATATTAAATTTGAGTCTCGTTTTGAGACAATTTATCAGTATATTGAAAGAGCTCTCCTCAAAGCGGCTGAAAAGAATAGTATTCTTGATTGTGAATTTAATGGTGCTGAATTTGTAGTGACTAAGCATAGTACTATGCATAGTGCATATGCTGATTGGGAGAGAGCAATGGAAAAGCAAGAAGAAGAGTATAAGAAGTCTGATGAATATAAGACATTTCAAAGAGAACAGGAAATGAAAAAAGAGAGAATGAATCAGGAAGTTGTTATTCTTCTTGATAAGTTTAATACTCTTGATTTGAGGCCCACAACTTATGAAGGTATGAAAGCTGTTCTTGATTGGCTTGCAGAGTATCAGAATTATTCTGATTGTGTGCTTTGTACGGAATCAAATGATGCTTATGTTGTAGAAAAGCTAAAAGAAAATGGCTATATTGCGAATAATTGGGTGGGAGCACCTAAGAATACTTTTCAGGATATGCGTTGCTATTTTGAGTATATTGTAGGTCAGGCTATTTCTACTATGGAAGTCTTGGCTATGCATAGTTGTGTTGTAGTATATAGAGATATGTGGGTTGAAGATTTTAAGGAGAAGTAATTATGAGTAGTATGTTATACGTTAAAATTCCATTATTTCGTAAAAAGAAAATGGAAAAAAAGATTATCAATGAATTAAGATGCCCTTGTTACAAGGTATTGGATGACTCTAAATATTTTGCAGATAGTGATGGCAAAATGTTAATAGTGATGGGAAGAAGTGTCGTAACTGCCACATTTATAGAGTGTAGTTCTGATTATATTGAAAATGCAAAACAAATTTTGTATAGTTCGAGGTTTTAAATATGGAATATAAATATAGTAAAGTAGTCAGTATGGATGTAGGTATTCAATATCATTTAGATATTGGAAATGTTTCAGATGAAGAATATGATACTTTAAAGCCTATTATTGAGCATTTAGGTGGGCATTGGCGTGAAAAATATAAGTGTTTTGTTTTTGGTGAAGATGTAAAGGAAACACTTGAATATTATTTACATAATGGTGTAACTGTTACTGAAAGATATAAGTGGCAGGAAGAAACACAGTTTTACCCTACTCCTCAGAATGTTGCTGAACATCTTGTAGAATTAGCAGAAATCAAGGAGGGTAATAGTGTTCTTGAACCATCAGCAGGTACAGGTAATTTGTTAGACCCTATTTCTGTAAAGTGTGATATTTTTGCAATAGAGCCTTTAATGGAAAATAGTGCTATTCTTCGCAGAAAAGGATATAATCATAGTGTATGTACCTTTGAGGAGTTTAAGGAACATACTACTCAAGAGTTTGATAGGGTTGTAATGAACCCGCCTTTTTCGGGTCAGAGAGATATTAAACACGTTCTTATGGCGTATGATATGTTAAAGCCTGGTGGTATTCTTGTAGGTATTATTAGTGAAAATGCACTATATTATCAGACAGAGCTTTCTGAGGAATTTAGAAAATTTCTAAAAAAACATAATGGGTTAGTTGAGAGTGTCCCATCTCGTTCTTTTGAAGAAAGTGGTACAACTATTGAGGTTGTAATTGTAAAGTTGGTAAAGGAGTAACTTATGATTAGAGGAGCACTAAAGGGTTGTTTGGTTGCTTTTATTATTTCCGTTTTGGGTTTACATTTTCAGTTGATTGAATTTGTGCAACCTTATATTGATGTAGAAATTACAACGGAATTTTATTACTTTGTTTTTGCTGTATTGGGTGCTGTTTTTTTGAGTAAAAAGTAATTATATTAGGAGGATTAAATTATGGAGAGTCCTGTAATTTGTAGTACATGTTTGTCTTGGCAGATGAAATATCCTTGTGGAGTTTGTAGACACCCTAATGCAGAGGGTCTAACAACTTCAAATGAAATGGTTTTTCAGGATGCGGGTAAGTTATGTCCTAAAAATGCCTTGAAATATCGTTTAGAAAGATTAAAGGATACAAAGTCTATTATTGAAGAATTGTCTAAGGAGTGCCAGAAGAATGGTATAAAGGGTGCAGTTATAGGCATTTCAGGTGGTAAGGATAGTACAGTTGTAGCAAAACTGATGGTTGAATGTTTAGGTAAAGAGAATGTATTGGGTGTTCTTATGCCTAATGGTGAACAGAGTGATATTGAGGATTCTGTTCGAGTTGTAGAACTGTTAGGTATTGAAGCTATAACTGTAAATATTCATAGTTCTTTTGATAACCTTGTTGATTCTGTTACAAGAGAATTGCAGTATTTGGGTTCTGATTTAACTAAGGCTTCTAGAATTAACATTGCTCCTCGTATTCGTATGACTACTTTATATGCTATTGCACAGTCAATGGGTAGTGGTTGGCGTGTTGTAGGTACAACTAATAAGTCAGAGGATTATATTGGTTGGTTGACTAAATGGGGAGATGGTGGTGTTGATTTTGAGCCTATTATTGATTTGACTGTTACAGAAGTAGTTCAGTTAGGCTTAAATTTAGGTCTACCTGAAGATTTGGTGTGTAAGACACCTATTGATGGTTTAGCAGAGGGTTCTGATGAAGAAAGAATAGGTGTACCTTATAAGATGATAGATAAGTATATTTATGAGGGTACAACAGAAAATGCTCTTTTAGATGAAAAAATTGAAAAGCTGTATTTTTATAGTAATCATAAGAGAACTCTAATTCCCAGATATGTGTTAAAATATTGATATTTTTGTAGGAGTGTGATATATGAATCACACTCCTATTTTTATTGTTTTTATAATGTTTTTTTCTATTTTGGACAGAAATAGCGTAAAATATGCATAAATAGGCATATAAAAAAAGACAATAGGTGAATAAGATAAATTGTATTCTTTTTTTTAAGAATAAATAAAAGGAGTTGAAGTTATGAAAAATAAAAATATTATTTTTATTTTATTTGCTTTATTAGGTATATTGACTTTAAGTGCTTGTCAATCAGAATATGTTTATTATAATGATATTGAATTAGAGCGTTCTAAATTGTCCAGAGATACTATAAAATGGTTGGAAGAATATAATAATCTATCTGAGGAATATAAAGCTAATATGACTTATTTACCACCAGATTTAGAAGGATTGCTAATAGAAATGGGTGTTTTAGGTGGGGAAGAAATTATATATGAGAAACCAAAAACAATGATAACAAAGGTTTTGGATATACAAAAAACAGATGATGGTTATTTGTTTTTAATTTCAGCAGATAAATTATATTGGTGTTCTGTTAAAGATGCATCAAAATTAAAAGAAGGTTATATGGTTGAGGTAATTTATTCTAATGTAAAAAATGAAAAGGGTAGATATATAATTAGTCCTATTTCAGTAACCTTAATTAGTGGTACTTATAATTATGTTGGTTTTATAATGGATGTAGTAGATACTTTATGGAAAGATACTTCTGAAGTAGATAATAAGGTTTCAAAAGTGATTTTAGATTTAGTAACTGTTCCGAGTATATCGGATACAGATAAAGTAGGTTTATTATATTTGTTAAATGAAAAGTATGATGTAGAATTCAAGATTGGTAGTAGAGCAGATAAAACTGATAAAGATATGATTATTAGTTTTTATATTTGGGATAATAGTCAGACAGATGATGTTCTTTTCTTTTTTGATGTAAAGAAAGAAAAGACAGAAACACAATTTATGAAATATGTAAAATGTGCGGCTATTGCGGAAGGAAATCAGTTAGTTTTTGTAAAAGATTATGATAATAGAACAGATATAAATGTATTAAATGAATCAGAGGGCCAAGTTATTTCAGATGATATAGTTGATGATGGTTTGAATGATGATATTTTAGACAGTCAAACAGATATCTTAAAAAATTCAAATGAAGTAAGTAATACAGATATTGCATCTGATACTGTAAATAATGATGTAGTAGAAAATAATGAGTCTACAGAATTTGTAGATACAGATAAATTAGATGAAGTTGTAGATATAGAAGAAACGGGTGTAAGTACAGAGAATTTAACTAATACAGAACAAACAGATGATGTAGAAAATACAGAGAATATAGAAAGTTCTAATAATAATTTAGAAGAATAATTTTCTGTCTATTGACTTTTATTATAGGTCTTGATATGATTAGTTATAGTATAGTTTTTTGAAAAAAAAAGAAAAGGTGGTTAAGGATAATATGGGTTTATTAAATAAATTATTTGGTACATCTAGTGCAAGAGAAATAAAGAAGATGCAGCCTATTGTAGATGAAATTCTATCTTATGAGGATGCTTATTCTAAATTGAGTGATTCAGAGTTGCAACACAAGACAGTTGAGTTTAAGGAGAGATTAGGAAAGGGTGAAACTCTTGAAGATATTCTGCCTGAAGCTTTTGCAACTGTGCGTGAGGCAAGTAATCGTGTATTAGGTATGAAACATTATCCTGTTCAAATTCAGGGTGGTATTGCATTGCATCAGGGTAAAATTGCTCAACTTGCAACAGGAGAGGGTAAAGCTAATCCTGTTGATACACCTATTCCTACTCCAGATGGTTGGAAAGTAGTGGGTGATATTAAAGTAGGTGATTACTTATTTGATAGACATGGTAAGCCTACTAAAGTAACAGGTGTTTATCCTCAGGGAGTAATTGATACTTATGAATTAACATTGGGTGATAAGCGTAAAATTAAATGTGCAAGAGAGCATATTTGGTCTGTTTATGAAATAGAAAATAAAAAATCAAGTGAAAATTTAATTGATTATATAACAGAGGAGTTGTATGAAAAAATAAATGATAATAAATCTCAGATTTATTATCAAATTCCTTTGAATAGACCTGTAGAGTATTCAGAAAAAGAATTAAAAATACATCCTTATCTTCTTGGTTGGATGCTTGGAAGAATGAGTACAAATAGAAATGGTGAATTGTGTTTCAGGGGTTTGTCAGAGGATATTATTAAGGAGTTGGCAGAATTAGCAAATGCTAATTCCTATACAAAAAAGGGTAAGTATGACTTATGGTATTTCTTTAATAAAGATGGTGTAAGTATTAAAATCAATGATTTATGGAAAAATTCTTTAGGTTATTTTAATTGCCCTATTGAAGAAAAGTCTATTCCTTTGGAGTATAAAATAGCTTCTGTGGAACAGAGATTTGCTTTATTGCAAGGTTTAATGGATAGTCGTGGTTTTATTTTTAATAGACGTGAAAATGACTCAGTTCCCTGTATTATTGTGGAAAGTGAACAGATGAGTAAAGATATTTTGGAATTGATTTATTCATTAGGTTTTACAGCAAAATTAGTACACAATAAAAAGGTTTATAAGGGTGTAAGACGAAAAGTATATGAAATTAGATTCAGAATGTCTAATCAAGATGTCTATAAGATTTTCCGAAATACTCCTTATATGGGAGAAATAGCAAAAATAAAAGAAATACAGGATACTTTTAAAGCAGATAGAGTAAATATTGAAAGTATTGAAAAGTTAGATGAGCAAACAGAGCAAGTTTGTTTTACTGTTGATAATGATGAACACTTATTCTTGATAGGTGATTATATTGTTACGCACAATACTTTAACAGCAACATTACCTGTTTATTTAAATGCTCTTGAGAGTAAAGGTGTTCACGTTGTTACAGTAAATGATTATTTGGCAAAGCGTGACAGCATTTGGATGGGTAAAGTCTATAATTTCTTGGGTTTATCAGTAGGTCTTATTATTCATGAAAAGAGTAATGAACAGCGTAGAGAAGCATATGCTTGTGATATTACTTATGGTACTAATGTGGAAATAGGTTTTGATTATTTAAGAGATAATATGGCTTATAGAACCGCAGATTTAGTGCAACGTGGATTTAATTATTGTATTATTGATGAGGTTGATAGTATTTTAATTGATGAGGCACGTACTCCGTTGATTATTTCGGGTTTTAATGGTCAGACAACAGAGGGTTACAGTAAAGCAAATGATTTTGTAAAGACTTTAAAGAAGAAAGTTGTTGTTGAATTAGATAATGGTACAAAGTTAGAACAAGCAATGGCTCAGATAGAGGGTCAGGATTATAAAGAGAAGTATGCTGAATATGATTATATTGTTGAAGAAAAGTTGAAAACAGCAGTATTAACAGAAAAGGGTATAAAAAAGGCAGAAGCTTTTTATGGTTTGGATAATCTGTCAGATGTGGCAAATGTAGAGATAAATCATTATATTACTCGTTCTTTGAAAGCGCATGGTTTATTTAAAAAGGATGTAGACTATGTTATAAAGGATGGTAAAATAGTTATTGTTGATGAAAGTACAGGTCGTTTGATGGATGGTCGTAGATATAGTGAGGGTATTCATCAAGCAATAGAGGCAAAAGAAGAAGTTGAAATTCAGCAAGAGAGTAAGACTTTGGCTTCTATTACTTATCAGAACTTATTTAGAAAGTATAATAAGTTGAGTGGTATGACGGGTACTGCTAAAACAGAAGAGGAAGAATTCCGTGATATTTATGGTTTAACTATTGTAGAAATTCCTACAAATAGACCTGTTCAGCGAATAGATAAGCCAGATAAGGTGTATGTAAATCGTGCAGGTAAATTGCAGGCAATAGTAGAAAGAGTTTTAGAGTGTCAAGAAAGAGGTCAGCCTGTTTTGATAGGTACTGTTTCTGTTGAAAAGAGTGAATTGTTGCATAAAATTTTTAAAGATGCTGGCATAAAGCATACAGTCTTAAATGCAAAATATCATGAACAGGAAGCAAAGATAGTTGCTCAAGCAGGTAAATTAGGTGCAGTTACTATTGCAACAAATATGGCAGGCCGTGGTACTGATATTCTTTTAGGTGGTAATCCTGAATTTTTAGCCTTAGAGGAGTTAAGAAAAGAGGGTTTTGCTGAAGAATTGATAAATGAAGCAACAGGCCATTCTTCCACAGATGATGAGGAAATCTTAAATATTCGTAAGTTATTTAAGGAAAAGGAAGATAGAATCAAGAATGAAATAGCACCTGAAGTAGAGAAAGTAAAAGCAGCAGGTGGTTTGTATATCTTGGGTTCTGAAAGACATGAGTCTCGTAGAATAGACAATCAGTTAAGAGGTCGTTCAGGTAGACAGGGTGATGTAGGTGTTTCAGAGTTTATTTTATCTCTTGAAGATGATTTATTAAGAATATTTGGTACTCAAAAGTTAGTTCAGATGGCATCTGCTATGAATATTCCTTCTAATATACCAATAGATATGGGTATTCTCTCAAACAATATTGAGAAAGCTCAAAATAGAGTAGAAAGTAAACATTATAGTATTCGTAAGAATACCTTGGAATATGATGATGTTTTGGCTAAACAGCGTGATATTGTTTATGAAGAGAGATACAAGATAATGAAGGGTGATATAGATTATACTGATACTGTATTGAAGATGATGTATGATTCTGTTTATTCAAAAATAGAGGGTGCTATTGGAAATCGTAAGAAGTTGAATAGTGATGATTTAGCTATCATTCGAGAAGTTTTTAGTGATATGAGTGATTCTTTGAAAATAAAGGAGTATTCTGAAAAGGAATTGGCATCTATGAATACTTCTGATATTTCTAATGCTATATATTCAGAAATTAAGGATAAATTTGCAGCATTGGTCGCTACAAGTACAAATGATTTTGTAGAAGATTATTCTAAGAGATTGTTGTTATTCTTATTAGATACTTCTTGGCAAGAGCATATGATAACTATTGATGAGTTAAGAAAAGGTGTGGGTTTAAGGGCATATAGTCAAGTAGACCCCTTACAGGCTTTTAAAGAAGAGAGTCATTCTTTATTTATGACAATGATGGAGTATATTCGTTATGAAGTTTTGAAAACTTTTATGGGGTTACACCATACTATTTGTGAAACTTTGTTAAAAACGGGTGAAGAAGAGTAATTAAGTAAAATAAGGGAATTGGTTTTACCAATTCCCTTATCTTTTTTTATTGACAACATAAGAAATTTGTGATACAATTAAGTAAAGGAAGGTGAAAGTATGAATAAAACTTATTTTATTTCTGATTTGCATTTAGGTGATGCAAATATTATTAAATATGAGGGTAGACCTTTTAGAGATGTAGATGATATGAACTCTACTATTATGGCAAATTGGAATAGTACAGCGGATTCCTCAGATACTATATTTGTAGTTGGTGATTTTATCTCTGACATTTCTTATTTTGATATATTGACAAAGCTGAATGGTAAGATTAAACTAATTGTAGGTAATCATGATGTTCCTTTTATTGAGGAGTATAGGAAGTATCCAAATGTAGAAGTGATTGAATATCCTATTATTTTTAAAGGGTTTTGGATGGTTTCGCATGAACCTATGTATGTAACTCAAAATGCACCTTATGCCAATATTTTTGGACATATTCATAATAACCCTATGTATTTGACGGTTAGTTCTCGTTCTTATTGTGTTTGTGTAGAGAGAAATGGCTATCAGCTAATTGATTTTGAGTATATTGTGAAGTGTGTAATGAAGGAGAATAAATAAAATGAGTAAGTTTAATAAGGAAGAAGCAATGGCTCGTTTGTTGGCATTAAAGGCTGAGCAAGAAAGAATTCAAAAGGAAATAGATGAAACGTTGGAGGAAGAAGTAAATTCTCGTAGAGAGAGTTATAATATTCCTGTTAGATTTGATGGTGATATTATTATTACTGACCCTTGTTATATTATGAATAAGAAAAATGATGACAGATTTAATGAAAAGGGTTATTGTAATGGACCGTCTTGGTGGGATTTTGTAAGTAAGACCACTACTACAGAGTGTGATGATGGACGTGGTGGAACTTATACCAGATATAATATGCCTAAGCCCGAAGATTATCCTGATTGTCGTTTAAAGGTAAAAGAAGATTATACAAGTGAATCTGCTTATCTTATTGGCAAACATGGGGGTCGTCAGCCTATGTTTTCTCTTATTCTTGATGCTGAGTGGAAAGCTTATCAAAAGGCACAGGATGAGTGGGATAGTGTTCCTCATTGTGATTGGGACCGTTGTGGTTGTGGACAGGATATGTCAGTATTAGGGTTGAAGACCTTTTTGGTAGGTGACACCATTTATGGTGATTGGAGTTGCACTACATTTAATTCTGATACAGAAGAAAAAATTGGTGAATTTTGTGCTGATGCAGGTATGGTAGGAATTTTCCTTCTTGATGAAGTTTTAGCATACAATCCTGATTTTGATTATCATATTGAAAGACCTTGGACTACTACTTTGATTAAGGATTTTCACGGTACTGTAGAACTGAGACTTAAAAGAAAAGAAGCTGACAGAAAATATTCTGACTTGAATGACTATGATGATTCTGTTCAGGTTGTAGGTCAAGGTAATATTAACTTTCTTGCAGGGCAAACGGGTTTTTAAGAAAGTAGGTATTTCTATGAAGTATGTGCATTATTGGCATTTTGCAAATCAATGGTACTGTTATGTAGATGATAATTCTAATCATTCCAGAATTCCAAGTGGGAATGAAAATGATTATTATGCTTATAAATGGAAAGAGGAATACTTGATTAAAGATTCCATAGGTTTGACTCATGGTCGGATAAAAGAAAAATTAACTTCACTTTATCCTGATTATACTTTAATTAAAGAAATAGCCTACCATGAGGGTGCAAGATGGAATGGGTATAAGAGGGGTAGTAGAAATAAATAGTTTAGGTGATAAATAGTGGGGTGTTGCTAATGAGTGGTATTACACAAAAAACAATTGTATATTTTGGTCAAAAATGTCATTTATACTGTGATGGTAAATGTTATAAGGCTTGGGGTATAGCATCTCGTCCAAGGGTTACAATAGAGGGTAAGGAGTATTGGGTGAGTGATGAAGAATTTGCCTATGCTCCTGAAGACCCTGGTACATATGAGGGGTGTGATGGAAAACCGTTTATTACAAGTGGAAGAGATATGAATAAGTGGTGTGCTCGAGCCTGTGAGAGGAGTTGCATTATTCCTTGTAGTGAAAAGTTTAGTGTATCTCAGTTGCCAAATTGGGATAAAAGACAAGAAGTAGGGGTATGAGTATGAAAAATATAGTTACTAATGCGTATATTTTTACAGATAAAAAAGGATTGAAAAGACTTTTTGCAGAGGTTTTAGAATCTGCAAAGTATCCAACAGGTCATCATATTGTGACTTCTGATATTGTAGAGGAAGATTTGCAAAATGGTGTTATTAAGACATATACGGGTAGTGTTTATTATGTGCAAAAATTTTTAGATAGTGAGTCTTTTAAATCTTATGTACTTGATAAATATGATAAAAACTCTGCAAATTATTATTTGTATGTTGTTGGTTTAGGTGAGTTAAAGTAAATTGTTATATTTGTATGAAGTGCAGGCTAATTTTAGCCTGCACTTTTAAACTATTTTTTATTTGTTATTGTTTATGCTTTATATTAACATAAATAATATATAAATGGACATAAATACTTGGTAATAATATTATTTTTATAATAAAAAAAGAAATAATATTGAAAGGAGTATAAATGATAAAAAATGGATAATAATGAATTAAATAATTATTATAATAATGTAAATAATCAAAGTTCTAATTATTCTCAAAATTATAACCAGAATTATAATCCAAATTATAATCAAAACTATAATCCAAACTATAACCCTAATCAAAATTATAATCAGAGCTATAATACAAATTTAAATAATGCTAATAATAAACCACCAAAAAAGCGTAGTGGTTGTTTAGTTTCGTTATTAAAAGTTATTTTAGTATTTTTTATAATTTTAGGTATTATAGTTGGAGCAGTAGTGTATGGTATTTATAAGGGAAAGCAAAAAGAAATAGCTGAGGTTGAAAAGAATTTAATTGTTGTGGATGAGTCAGATGAAATCAATCAAAGAATAGAAGCATTAAAAGTGATTGAGTCAGATATAACGGGTATGAGTCAATATGATAAAATAAATATGGGATTACTTCCTTATAATAATTCAGATTCAGATGGTGATGGTTTAACAGATAAGGAAGAGATAGAGGTATACGGTTCAAATCCTTTATTAGTATCCACAGCAGGAGATGGTATACCAGATGGGTATAAAATTAAAAATGACTTAGCTGTAAATAAAAAATATAATAGTACAGATATAGGTTATAGTAGTTTTTCTAATATAACTATTAAGTCATTAAACCATTCCGTAGCTGTAATAAGTGAAATAGAGGGATATAGTATGAATGGTGTGCCTTCAGAAATTGTTTATTCTATATCAAATTATGATGGAGAATTGAAAATAGATTTTTCGGAATATATTTTAGAAAATAAGGAATATCTTATATTTAAGAAAAATGATGAAAGTAATTCTGAATATGAAATATTGAAAGATAAGAATGGTGTAGTAAATTTTAAAACAAATGGAAAAGATTGTGTGGTAGGTTTTGTAAATATAAATAAATCTACGACATTTGATGGTTTATTTGATGTAGAAGCACCCATAGATGAAATGAATACAATAGAGGGAAATGATTCTATACTTATTTGTTTTCCAATAATGGTTTTAACGGGTGAAGCGAAATTTATTATATTTGAAAAAAGTATTGTAGATAAAGAAAGTACAAAAAGTGAAATTTTAACTGAATTTTTCAATAATGAATTTGGAGAAGAGGCAGGGTTTACATTTAATGTAGAGCATAAATATTTAAATATAGTATCATATAAGACACTCTCAAAGGTGTTAAATTATGTATCAAGTGGTGCAGCATTTAAAAAGCTGTTAGAAGATTCTGATATGTCTGTTTCAGATGAAGATATATCAACATTCAAAAATATTTTATCTTTCTTTGTTGTTGTACTTGAAATAGAGGCGGATGAGTGGAAAGAATTAGCAAATCAAAAATCAGAGTCACCTTCAGAAGATGTAAAAGGAGAAAAAGTATCTAAGTATGTGTCAGGTTTTGATGTTAGTAAAGATGCTTTACCTTTCCCAAATTTTGGCACATATATAAGTGAGGGAGGAAATTGTGCAGGTTTTGCTTTGATTACAACACAATTATTTAATGAATATTTGTATCCTGAAAAAGCAACTTCTATTTTTAAAGATATTAGTTATTCTTATGATATATCTAATAAAGAGTATTACTCTACATTTTTTGATATTCATTTGAATGATTATAAAGATTATTCTTATTGGACTACAACATATCCAGATATGGAGCATTTACAGCGTAGTGAATTTTTAGAGGAAGATAGAAATTTTTTGGATTTTATTGGATATAAATGGGCTGAGGGTAATGATATAGATAAAGGTCTTATTTGGTTTAATAATGAATTGCCTTGGTCTGATTTTGAAAAAGTAATAGATTTTTTTGAAAATAATAATAAGATATTAAATTTAAGTATGAGTTCAGGTGGTAGTGGTCATGCAGTAAATGCTTATGGTTTGGAACAAGATAAAGATAATCCTAATATTTGGTATATTCTTGTTTATGATAA
>JAEIGA010007404.1_pt1 | contig 16692 bp, 13 predicted proteins | sample 9270691 | NCBI WGS metagenome assembly JAEIGA01 (sample SAMN17057246, study PRJNA624740) | gut metagenome | biome: biome; isolation source: fecal sample | host: Bos grunniens | place: China: Xizang | collected 2019
ACACCTTTTGTATTTTTGTTTAACAGTTCTTCCAACGCACCAAAATCAATCTGGAAGTTTTCTGTATCTGCTGGCACGACTCTAAGCGATGCCCCCGCTCCTTCTACAAACACTTTGTATTCTGGGAAAAATGGTGCAATAGCGATAAACTCATCTGTGTTGGCAGTGGTCAATGCATGGAAAGCTATCGTTAAAGAAGCTGCTGCACCCATCGTGATATAAAAGTCATTTGCATCAAAACTCGTTTCATGTGTCTGGTTTAAAAACTCTGCAATCGCAGCTCTACATTCTACATCTCCCTGTGCTGATGTATAGCCATGAAGTTTGATGCAATCGAGTTCTTCTGTAAGCGCACGAATCGTTTCGTCCACACAGTCAGGTGCTGGCACCGTCGGATTTCCCAAAGAAAAATCATAGACATTTTCTGCCCCTACTACTGCTACACGCTGTTTTCCATATTCAAATAATTCACGAATGGCAGAACGCTTGCTACCGAGTTCGTAAGCTTGTTTATTGTAAATCATAATTGTGTTTCCTCCGCAAATTTTGCGTACTATCTTTCTTGAACTTATTTATACCACATGACTGGAACAAGTTCAATTTCCTTCTCCAACATACTCGCAGACATTCGAAGTGCCCCCTGGCTAAGTATGGTAAGCTGCTCTAGATTATCATTTGTAGCAACCGTGATCTTGTATTTACTCACAAGTTCATGCACCGTACGCTCGATATACGCATCTGCAGTTTCGTCCTGTTTGGTGTGAACAACTTCCAAATCGAAATACTTTTCTGTGGACCCTGGATTTCCTTTCTTTCGATACCCATCAAACACAATCATTAATCGACATCCTTTGTATCCTTGATAGTTTGCCATCATATCTTTTAAGGCATCTTTTGCTGAGTCGATGTTTACCTTTGACAACTCTTTTAATTCTGGAATCGCAAAAATAATATTGTATCCGTCTACGATAAGTAGCTCTTCTAAAATCGGTTTCTTTGGATAAATAGGATTTCCTTTTTTGTCAAACTTCTGATGAGGAATGCTTTCTTTTTTCTCACTTGACTTCGACCATTTCTTGCGCTCAGCATCGAGCATATCGTCTTTGTTCATACCAAATTCGCGTGCATAGATTTGCTGGAGTTCCTGATCCAATTCCCAGCTTGAAGCACTAGCAGCTTTTGCCACTCTGTCTGCCTCACGACGTTCTGCCAGTTCGCGCAAACTCTCTGCCTGTTTTTCCAAATCATAAGAAAGTCCGCCCATCTGTTTCACATGTCCAGTCGCATCACAGGCATATTCTAGATGCATATGCTCTGGCACTTCATTCCATGGCACGACAAATCCTGCACCATGTGCACAGAATACACTTCCGGTTGGATTCGCTGTATCTTCTTCGCTATCGTATCCGATGCGTTCTACTACTTCTGCGCTATTGTGACATACATCATATCCTTTTAAATCCAAAGTCAGACGTCCTGTCCCCTTCGTATAAGAATGCACCTCTGTCATGTAATCCTGCATCGTAGACACTGGCGCTGTTCCTGTTAAAACAGCCACATCACCATCATCTCTAGAAATATATTCTGGTGATTCGTGCTTTCCAAAACGATTACGAATATCCGTCATCGCACGTCCTATCGCATCTACTGGCACTTCCAAAACAAATTGATAATATGGTTCCAAAAGCACACTTTCTGTCGATTTCAATCCTTGTCTTATCGCACGATAAGTCGCCTGACGGAAATCTCCACCCTCTGTGTGTTTTAAATGTGCTCGTCCTGTTACAATTGTAAATTTGATATCCGTAATTGCAGAACCAGTCAGCACACCTGGGTGCTCGCGTTCCAAAATATGTGTGGTGATAAGTCTCTGCCAATTCAAATCCAATACATCTTCACTACAATTCGAATACACACTTATTCCGCTGCCTGGTTCACCTGGCTCCATCCAAAGATGTGCTTCTGCATAATGGCGAAGTGGTTCAAAATGACCAACCCCTTCCACTGGCTTTGCAATGGTTTCTTTGTATACGATATTGCCTGGTCCGAATGTAACTCTTACACCAAATCGATCCATTATCACACGGCCAAGAACTTCCATCTGCACCTGTCCCATCAACTGCGCATGAATCTCCTGAAGCTGTTCATTCCAGATAATATTAAGCTGTGGATCTTCTTCCTCAAGCTGTTTTAAATTCTTCATAAGTTCTACTGGATTTACTCCCTGTGGAACAATGATTTGATAATTTAAAACGGGCTCTAAAATTGGCATGGTCTTTGTCGTATTCGCACCAAGTCCCATACCTGGATAAGTCTGGTCGAGTCCTGTTACGGCACAGACTTCCCCTACCCTTACTTCATCTACTGTTTCAAATTTCTCGCCAGAATAGATTCGAATCTGATCAATTTTTTCTTCTAACCCGTTATAGCTAACTTTATCCTTAACCTTAAGAACTCCACTGGTTACCTTAATATGTGTAAGACGCGCACCTCTAGCGTCACGACCTATTTTATAGACAATCGCACCAAAATCTTTGCTCTCATGACCTCGTATTTTGCCTGCTAAGGCCTTTTCATAATCTCCATGCGCAAATCCTTTCACACCCTCTAAAAGTTCCTTAACGCCCTCTAATTTAAGTGCAGAACCATAAAAGCATGGATACGTCAAACGCGCATCTATCGCACCAGAAATCACCCCATTCGAAAGACTTCCAGTTTCCATATACGCATCTAAAAGTTCATCACTGCACATGGCGATTTCCTCATAGAATTCCTCTATGTCTTTGCCCTCTGAAATGAGCTCTTTATCCAAAATTCTAACTTCAGAAAAATCGATACATCCATCTGACAGCTGACTCTTTAATTGCTTTTGAATTCGCTCTTTATCCGCGCCATCTAAATCCATTTTATTTACAAAAATAAAAGTCGGAATCTGATAATGACTTAATAATCTCCACAAAGTTCTGGTATGTCCCTGCACGCCATCAGTTCCGCTGATTACTAAAATCGCATAGTCCAACACCTGTAGCGTTCTTTCCATTTCAGCAGAAAAATCCACATGCCCTGGAGTGTCTAAAAGCGTTATTTTTACACCATCACTATCTAACTGTGCCTGCTTGGAAAAAATGGTAATACCACGTTCTCTCTCCTGCGAATCCGTATCTAAATAGGCGTCCTGATGATCCACTCTGCCCAGCGCGCGAATTTTCCCTGTCTCATACAACAGAGCTTCTGATAAAGTTGTCTTACCCGCATCTACATGGGCCAAAATTCCTAGTACCATAGGACCTCCTAAATGTCTTTTTACACATGACATCTTACCATTTATCTAAAAAAAATGCCACCCCAGACTAAGGGTGGCATCTCTCTTTTTAAATTCTTATAATTTACTTCACTAATAATACTTCTAGCTCCGCTCTACCTTGTTCATAACTCTTAAAATGAATCGTATTTAACCCAAACTCTCTCGAACTAATCACATTCGCTTCATTGTCATCCAAGAATACTGCTTCACTAGGATTGATATCATAACGATTGCATATCGTTTCAAAAATGGTTTTATCTGGTTTTATCACACCTTCTTGGAACGAGAAAACTGCACCGTCTACGAGAGGAAGAAAATCCAATTCATTATCCAAACATGCATGATAAGTAGGTCTAGACCAATTGGATAAAATATAAATTTTATATCCACGTTCTTTTAACTCTTTGATCCAAGGTTTCGCATACTCAAACTGTCTAATCATCTTTGTAGGATCTTCAAAAATCTTCTCAATATAAGAACGATACTCAGGTGCTTTTTCTGCAAAGATATCGATAATTTCCTCTGTAGAAATAAGTCCTTTATCGAACTCATTCCATGCCTGATTTCTAACCGTAGCATCTGCTACGCGTTCAAAATCTTCGCCAGCAAGTCCAAAACCTTTAAACATGTCTCGCCAGCAAAAATCTACAAGTACCATACCAATATCAAAGATTACCGTATTTATCATTTCATAAACCTCCGCATTTACAAAATCGCTCCGGAAAAATCTCCGAAGCGATTTTAAAACATCTTACTACAATGCTGTATTAACTCCGTTAATCGTTGCTTGCTCATTTTCTTCCATTGGAATCACGATACATTTCTTACCATCAATCACTGAAGAATGAATCTTATTTGCCTTTTCAGGTTTTACATGAAGCACGACATCATAGTTACGTGTCTCTGCCATGTAGTTTTCGATTTCTTCTTCTTTTTCTTTGAGCTGAACAGTGCGTTCTTCCAACTCCGTATTTTTATCTTCGAGCTGTTTGTTTAAGGTAACTATTTGGCTCTCCATTTCTTTACGTTCCATACGAAGTTCGTTCTGCACGAGTGCTTTTGCATCAATCACATGCTCTGCCACAGGTGCTTTGTCACCAAATGCTTCGTCCATGGATTTTTCGATTTTACTTACTTTTTCCTCTGGAACATTGCTTTCTACAAGTAGCTTGTCCAATGTATCCTTATCCAATACAAATGCGTCTGCATCGTCATCATGTGTTTCTTCGTATTCTTCGATCATATCCGAAAGATTCTGCTGAATATCCATCAGGATATCTTCTGTATGTTCATCTTCTGCACCAAGTGCATTTCTCACGATGGAATGGAACGCCATCTTTTGTTCTGTCGCTGTACGTTCTACACCACACCCCAATCCATTTGCCATAAATTCAGAATGTGGCTCTTTTGTATTCTTTGTATAGAAAAGTGTAGCATGAATATCTGTGCTTCTGTCTGTAAATGCTGGGAATAAAAACGCAGTATCTGGCGCACCTACTACCCAATCACGAATACGCGAACCGATACGACCTTCTGATTCCAAATATCCCAAGCCTGGTTTAGAAAGTGCTACTGGACAAATCGCACAGATTAAATAATTGTATACTTCTTCGGATTCATCCAAGTTGTCATTGTCACTCGTACGAGTCATGACGTCATAGCTGTCATGATACAAAAGAATCAAATAATTTCCTACTTCATCATAGGTGTCTATTACTAAGTCATAGTATGTATCTAAAAGATTTTCGTCCTCCAATTTGCTTTCACGAAGCGCCATGAGGATCTGCTGTCTACCACCCACTTCTTCTTCCTGTAGTGGGAAAGAAAGCTCCAGCAAGTTGTTACCCAACGTACCTGAAAGTGCTTTGTTTGCAATCTCTAAATATTTATGAAATTCTTCTTCCTCCAGGTTTAAAAACTTACCACCAAATTTACAGATTTTGTTTTTATTTCCATCTACATAACAACCCACTAAGCGAGTAAAGCTTGCCTCTTCTTTTTTGAAACGGCGTTTTAATTCTAATATTTCTTTCTTATTCAAACTTACTTCCTCTTAGAACCGATTATCCTCTGGTTCTCTTCCAATAATTTTTCATTCTATAATCTTCAGAAAATGTAATTTCTCTGCCTAAAAATTTTGGTGGCTCAAATTCCTTTGCATCTTCTTCTGTAGGGAATTCGATTTCACCATAGTAAAACTCCCACTTTGTTCCTGGGTCTACGCAGGATACTTCCAGTTTCCATGGACCAAGTCTATATTTTTTATAGTCTTTTATAATCATATTTACGCCCATGAAATCTACCGAATCATAATAAAAATTGCTACCAATTTCTGCTTCGATTTCTGTACGTGTCAAATCCCCATCATCTTTTACGGTAATGCGAAATTCTTCTCTGCCTGTTTTTTTATCTACCGCTTTACGAATACGTACCTCTGGTTCTGTACTGATATATCCCTGTTCAATTTCCACTTCACTAATAATATCTAATCCGATTGGAAATCCATCCATCAAAAATTTGCGTTCGATTTCTAACATGTTACATTCTCCTTTTTACTCTACATTAATAAAAACATCCATCACACACTCTTGCTGTTCGTCCCTGGTAATGGTGGCTTCACCATCGCCATCCTGTTCTCCATAATATGCAAAGTTTGCATGATTTCCCCCGTCTATTACTTCTTCCACAACATCCTCTGGTAAGTTCGCATAATACTGCTCATACTTTTCCATATTTAACACTTTATCTTCGCTTCCATAAAAGCTATATACTCTTATGTCTTTATCCGATAAATCTTCCGTGCTATATGCTGCTAAAAGAACCAATTTATCAATTTCTTCATCGTGTGATGCACTAAAGGATGCAGCCATTGCACCACCTAGAGAATGTCCCATCATCGTCCACTCTTCGATATGCGACTGCTCATTTATAATATCTTCTGCCGCATTCATACCAAAGATTGCGAGCTTCGCTGGCATCTTTACCAGATACACTTCGTATCCTTCTGCTGCTAGTTCTAAAAGCAATGGCGCATACGCTGTTTCATCGACTTTTCCACCTGGATAAAAGACGATTCCTTTGGTCGCTTCATGGTCCACCTTATCAAAACGATAATAGTCTTTTGCTCCTACTACTTCGACATTTAAAGTGTTTTCGACCATCGCTCTCTTCGCCGTTGCTGTTGGTCTATAATAATCATTTGCATATATCAGCCAAGCAAAAACAACGAGCGCAAAAACAGACGCAATCGTCATAATTTTTATGACGTTCTTTTCCCCTTTGCTAAGAGATTTCTTTTCTTTACTCATAACTTCTTCCACCCTTTTCATTACCAACAAAGCACCTCTGCCCCATCTTCTGTAACGAGCACCATGATTTCCCATTGTGCGGATGGTTTTCCATCAGCTGTATATGCTTCCCAGTCATTTTCTTCGTCGATGTAAATTTCTACACCCCCCATATTTACCATTGGTTCAATCGTAAATATCATGCCTGGTACCATCAGCATATCAGTTCCACGTTTTGTGTTGTAACCTACCCATGGTTCTTCATGGAATTCCAGGCCCACACCATGCCCGCCAATCTCACGTACTACTGTGTACCCGTTGGCGTAAGCATGATCGTGTACTGCCTGCCCCATATCTCCTAAAAAGCCCCATGGTTTTACTTCTTTCAAACCAAGCTCAACACATTCTTTTACAACCTCTACCAATCGCTTTTTCTCTGGACTTACTTCTCCAATACAGAACATTCGTGAGGAATCACTAAAGTATCCATCCAAAATTGTAGAACAGTCTACATTGATGATATCTCCTTCTTTTAGGACAACATCCTTCGATGGGAATCCGTGACATACCTGTTCGTTTACAGAAGTACATACACTATATGGATATCCCTGATAATTCAGAGGCGCTGGAATGCCTCCCATCTCTGTCGTCATATCATATACAATCTTGTCGATTTCCGCGGTGTTCATTCCTGCATGAATATGCTCTCCAATATAATCAAGTACCGCGATATTAATCTTTGCGCTTTCTTTTATTTTCGCAATCTGCTCAGGTGTCTTTATTATTTCTCTTGGAGGAACACGATGTCCCATTGCTGCGAACTTTGCGATTTTATCATCAAAGGCCGCATGACATGCTTTGTATTTTTTTCCACATCCACACCAACATGGATCATTTCTACCAATTTTTGTTGCCATAATTTTCTATCTCTTTCTAAATATTTTTATTCATGTGTCAAAGTGACATCACCAAAATCGATTCTGTTTAAAACTTTTTCATTAACTTCATATTCGTAATTACTTAAAAATTCCAAAAACTCTTCTTTTGCGTAATCATAGTCACTAAAATCGACTCCATTCATTCCTGCATAAATAAACTGTGCCTTTTCTGCACAGGCAATTTTTTTCATGGTGTTGTACACATCTTCTCGTGTAATTCCTAGACGCGTATCCTTTCCCTCATCCACCAGGTCAAGCCAGAAGTCATTTACATCATTTTCCAATTCTTTGAGTTCTTCTTCCGTAAGGGTAAGTTCCAATTCTAGTGACAACTGATAAAAAAGTTCATCATGTATCGCCATCGACATGGCTTCATTTCGCGCCACCTGATTTACAAAACCTTCTTTTGTACGCACACTCCAATACTTTCTCGTATCCTCCTCATCGTACACGATGGCCTGCTCTTGAACTACAGCTTCTTCATGTGCTACATATACTGCAAAATCACGAAGTGTGATATCCTGTCCCTCTACCGTCGCTACGACTTCATCCAGCGCTTCTGGGTAGACTATTTCTTCTCTTCCAAGTCGCGTTTCATTTGCAATATAAATCATTGCAGCAAATACGATTACCAATATCCAGATGTATTTAAACTTCTTAATACTCTCTAGAAAAAACTTCATCTTATTCTCCAAAAAATATAAAACAGACCCTTTGCATGGGTCTGCTTTATTATATACCATATTAATAATCGATGCAATTATCAAAGCCAATGGTAGATATTTCTCCATTGATAAAATTCACTTCAAATTCCTGATAGAAACCATCTCCTGAAAAATACCATCTGTATCTTTCGTAAGCACCATCGATATATCGGTAAGTAGGCGTACCAAAATAAGCTTCAATTTCTTCGTAGCTACTACCAATATCCAGTCCATCCGCAAATTCAATATCTAATTCTGGATATGTATAATCACTCATATATACGCGATTATTGTCCAAGCAAATGTAGTCTACCGTACAGTCTTCGATTGACAAACTACGGTCTGTATCATTTGAAATGCGAACCAGTCCAGCGCTTACTCCGTCTGGATCATTTTGCTCATAAATGGTCACATATTCATATGTCCAATCATCCAAAATATAGCCTTCATATTCTGCGTCCAAAACATATCCCATATCATACAATTCATAATATGTCATTGGAACGGTATACGCTGTTCCATTTAATGTAAAGTTCTCAAACCCATCTGGCAAAGGAATATCGCCGTCTGTTAAATATTCTTCAATGACTTCCCCCTCATAGTCATCATTGTAATAGTCATCTTCTTCATCATAGTCTTCGTAATCATCACCATAATCATCTTCATATTCTATGATTAAGTCATTCATCTCTTCATAAAGACTTGCATTTAATCCTATGAAAACCGCATAAAAAAGAATGGTTAATACGGCCAAACCGCCACCAACTATTAAGAGAATGGTGGATACTTTAGATTTTGAAATATAATCCTTTGCATGTCTCTTATTGTATGCAGAGTTTGCAAGCGCTGCAAACACCAAAGCAATAATACCTAGAACCATCGTCACTGGATTGAGACAGCATAGTAATATTTCAATGATGGCAAATGCGAGCAGTATCCCAAACTGATTCTTTAATGGAGCACCAGCCTCATCCACCATTGGATCTGCAAACCCATTATACTGCTGTGGGTTGTTATTCTGATACATATTATATTGATAATTGTTGTAATCTTGTTCGTTCATCACATAACGCCTCTATCTTTTGTACTTATTACATATTAGCACTATCGAATTTGTTTTACAACCAGGACCTTATCTCCCATTTCTAAAATATCCTCAGGAGTGGCATGATATTTCTTTGCAACGTCCCATAGGTCTTCCCCATCTTTCCTAACATAACCAATAATGCCAGGTTGATGTAACCATCTTTCCACATCCATCGGCTGTTCCTCAATGGACAAGATATTCGAAATGTATTTCTTTTTCATTGCAAGTATCCCTACTTCCAATACTGCTTTTATTTCGTATTCCGTTCCATCTAACAAACTTACCTGGAGTTGCTCTATTTTTGTATCTATCCAAATAGTAGCATCCTCTGAGAAATCCGCTATCTCGATAAACTGTTCAAATGGAATATGCCCACTTGTATGAGAAAATGGCATCGCATCCTCTGTGGTTGCATATAAAATGTGTACATTTAAAACACCTTCCACCTGGACTCCATTTTCCCGCTTTTGAATGCAGTCGATGGTAACGGTCCCGCTACTCCCACAAATCTGTAAAATCCTTTCTTGTCGAGGATCTATTTGCTGCTGTTCCATCAGGCGTATTTTTGAAATATTTTTCATCAATAATTGATAGAGTGGCACTTGTTCTCGCTGTAAAACTAACTCAGAATCTAAGGAATAGGTATCCTGCAAACTCTGACAAATTTCCTCTCGGTAAGTCTGCACATCAACAGAAAATGCTAGTTCCATTCCCATCATACGCGCTTCGCCATCGTAATCTGTTCGTGCTTCTACCTCCACCTGCAATGGTGTAATCTTTGCCCAAAAGATCTCATCTCCTACATTTTGAGCACTCCCTATTTGCCCGCTAATCGGTACGACCGTCTCATAGCACTCATATTCTCCAGTATTCTCGCTCCGATACAACACCCAAAGCTGCACATCCATCTGCACCTGAATACGATCTTCCAATAGTTGTATCTCCTCATTTCGAAAGTCTGCTTGATAAAAAATGAGCTCCCCAATATTCGTTCTGGAATTTGGCAGAGGCAATTCTCTTTGAATCTGCAGTATATCATTTCTGCTATCTACTAGACACAACATTGGCATCTCTACTGTCTTTTGTTCATAGTTACATCCATCCGGCACACTACACGCAATTTCTATGGCGTTTTCTTCTAATATCTTTGCTTCTACATTCAGGAGCGCGCGAATAGCAAGCTTTCTGGAATTGATGATGGATACAGACAGATCTTCGATTTGTACATTGAAAGAAACATTCTCTGTCTCGTCGATGTCATCCATTACCAGTTTTTCCTGGAATGGAACCTCACCTATAATACTCTCCAGTCTATGATTTTCGTCATCACTTTGATACAGTGTGGAGAAGATGAGTTTCCCCGTCACCCAAAGCACCTGATTTCCACTTTTTACATCCTCTATCCTGACCTCACCCTTTGTATATATCACACGAATCACATCCGGCTTATTATCTCGTACTATGTAATCATCATCCAAGGTCATCTGAGTAAACACTCTTCCTTTTTCTTCTTGTTGCGTACATATATGTGTGTTTAATTCCATCAAAATCCCCCTATGCAAATCCAATGTCTATGAAAATATATTCCTCCTATGGAAAATTTATGCATTTTTAATATTTTATAGCATTGCTTTTCCTAATTTCGAGTTGTATAATATGATGAATTGTTGAATTATGTAGGAATTTGAATTTCATTATGAGGTGAAACATGAGAACTATATTATCATTTGGATTTATATTTTTATTCCTTTTGTTTGGCTACATCTTGCTTGGCATTTATTGGGTGTATGGCAAGTTTAATCCAGCAAAAGCAGATTTGATACAACTTCGTATCGTACAGCGTGTTTTTAAAATCATTCACACACTCGCTGGAATCAAACTTACCGTTATCGGCGAAGAAAATGTTCCGAAAGATGAAGCTGTACTGTATGTCGCAAACCATAGAAGTATGGCTGATGTCGTAGTAGCTTATGCTAGATGCCCTAGACTGACTGGTTTCGTGGCAAAAGATGTCGTAAATAAAGTTCCTGCACTTCGTGCATGGATGAAGCGTCTTCACTGTGAATTTTTAGATCGTAAGGATATCAAGCAGGGCATGAAAGTTATTCTGAACTGTATTGAAAAAGTGAAAAACGGAATCTCCATTTTCATTTTCCCAGAAGGAACTAGAAATAAAAACAAAGAAGACTCTACAGATATCGGTGAATTCAAAGACGGAAGTTTTAAGATTGCATCCAAAACTGGTTGCAAGATTGTTCCTGTAGCGATTACTGGTACAAATGGTATTTTCGAAGACCATGTTCCATTTATCAAATCATCAAAGGTTATTATCCAATACGGAGAACCAGTTCTCTTCTCTGACCTTGACAAGGAAGACCAAAAACGTATCGGTGCTTACTTCCAGAACAAGATTCATAACATGTTATTAGAACACAAAGAAATAATGAAATCTCTTTAAAATCAAAAGACTTGCTTGCGAGTATCGCAAACAAGTCTTTTTATTTTTCTTTATAAACACAATCTACTTCAAAATTTCAATTGCATATGCTGGCATTTGCAAAGTAGCCTCTTCTACCGTTACCATTTCTGCAGAAACCAAAAGTGTACCTGCCACTTCAAAGTCGCCTACTTCTTTTCCATTGATACTAACACTGCTTAAGTCTACTGTATTTGCATTTGCTGAAATATTCATAACAATAAGAAGTTCTGAGCCTTCATAGTTTTTCTTCAACACTAATACATCTGTTGACGAACATTCTGTAATTACTTCGTTTGTACCACGAGCAATCTCTGGGTACATATTACGAAGCAACAATCCCTGTTTCACATAATTTAATAATGAGTCTGGATCTTCTGCCTGAGTTTCCACACTACCATGGGTCATTTCAATCACTCTTGTGGCAACAGATTTGCACATACCATCAGCAGTAGAATCTGTACTCCATTGCATAGGTGCACGTTTATTTTCATCGTCACCTGATCCTTTCATACCTACTTCATCTCCATAATAGAGATAGTAGCTACCGCCCATCATCATAGCCATAGCCTGAGCCATTTTTAATTTGTTTGCATCTCCTGGCAAAACACCAGCAGCACGGCCATTATCATGATTTGATGTAAATGCAGCTCCAATATAATTTGGATTATTTGCCGCCATCATTTCATCGACTAAAACAATCTTTTCGCCGAATTTATCAGCTCCACTACCACTATTTAAAGCATTTGCAATAGTTCCCACATTTGTAGCAAAGTCAAAGTTAAAGAAACTGTCTACACCACTTGCATAGTAATTGGTGTAAGTCACCGAATTGGTCCAACACTCACCAACAATATATGCATCTGCTTTCTTCTCTTTCACACAATCATTTAACCAAGTTAAAAACTCTATGTTCTTTGTGTCATTTCCTGTGTAATAAGAGGTAACCGCGTCCAATCGAAAACCGTCTACACCCTTATCCAACCAAAATTGTACAATCTGGTCAATCTCATTTCGAACTGCTTCACTATCTAGATTTAAATCTGGCATTCCACTCCAGAACTGTGATTCATAATACCATTCAGTCCCTTCAATTTTGGTAAAGCCACTTTTATATTCATTTGAAAATACATAATAATCCACATATGGACATTCTTCCGCAGAAGGCTGCTGTCCTGGCGCAAGCGATTTGATATACTGTTTTGCTTCAAAGAACCAAGGATGGCTACTAGAAGTATGGTTTACTACCAAATCCATAAGAACTGTCATATCACGATTGTGCGCTTCTTCCAACAACTGTTCATAGTCTTCTACTGTTCCGAACTGAGCATCGATAGAATAATAGTCGATAACATCATATTTATGATAAGTAGTAGACTGATGCACTGGTGTCAACCAAATCGAGTTGATTCCCAGCTCTTTGATATAGTCTAGCTTACTAATGATTCCCTGAATATCGCCAATTCCATCTCCGTCACTATCACAAAAACTATATGGGAAAATCTCATATACGTTTCGATAGTTATCTTCGATGACATTTAATTCCTGCACATTTACCTGCTGCATAGCTTCCAATGCATTTTCAGGAGTCTTTGTTGTAGTACCACCGCAAGCTGTCATAAAAGAACTACACAGCATACATAACAGTAGCACGAAAGCAATACATTTCTTTTTCATAGTTTGTCTCCTTGAAAAAATGACCCGCTTCCGAAAGAAAGCGGGCCAATAAAATTTTCCTTTTTCAAAGTAAGGTTAGCCTTTTACAGCACCACCAGTTACACCTTCTACATAACACTTCTGCATGATTACAAACAAGATGGAAATCGGAATCGCTACGATTACACCACCTGCACAGAATACAGAGAAGTAATCACCAATTAAACTTCTCTCTAACAACTTATATAGACCAATCGCAACGGTCCAATCCGCAGAGTCTTTTGACTTGATCATAAGTCTAGCCATTACGAAATCCATCCAAGGTGCAAGGAATGAATTGATTACGGTATAAACGATGATAGGTTTTGACAATGGTAAAACTACCTTTGTAAATACGGTAAACTGAGATGCACCTTCCAATTTTGCAGCTTCACGAAGTGATGCAGGAATGGTATCAAAGAACCCTTTACAAATCAGATATCCTAAACCAGAACCAGCTGAATATACAATAATAAGTCCCACTAAACTATCTGTTAAACCGAATAACTTCAATACGAAGTATACAGCAATCATAGAAAGTACGCCTGGGAACATTCCAAGGATGATTGCAACACTCATCATTGGTTTTCTAGCTTTAAAACGCATACAGCTCATTGCGTATGCAACCATAACTACAAATGCTGTAGAAATAATACAACAAGCAACACCAATAATCAGTGAGTTTTTAAACCATGCTGGAAAGTTACATGCTGTATCTGGTCTAAAGAATAACTGATGATAGTTATCCAATGACCACTCAGTAGGGAAGAATGTAAATGTATTAATTCCCTTATATGCACTAAATGAGGTTACTACTAACCAAATGATTGGCACAAGCCATATAAAAGCAAGGACCGCCAATAATAAGTTTTTACCAATTTTTGTAAATATTCTTTTCATTATTGGAATTCCTCCTCTTTATCTCCAGAAATCATTCTGGTGTATGTTAACAATGTAAATGTTGCACAAATTACGAAGGTTACAATACCAATAACAGATGCCATCTTATAATCTGAATAGTCATTCGTTAATGCAAATAACCAAGTAATCAAAAGGTCTGTTTCTTTTGCGTTTGATGCAGCCAACGACATATTCGTAGTTGTATACCCACCACTACTTGACAACAAGTAAATTACATTGAAGTTGTTAATATTACCAATAAACGAGGTAATGAGTGATGGTCCTGTAATAAACAGATAATATGGCATGATAATCTTCCAAAAAATCTGTCTGTTTGTAGCACCATCGATACGAGCACTTTCGATTTGGTCTTCTGGTATATTCATAAGGATACCAGTCGCAATCAACATCTGATATGGAACACCAATCCAGATATTAATGATAATAATCATAATGTGTGTCCAAATAGGTTTGGTAAGGAATGGAATATACTCTATTCCTCCTGTAATCCAACCAATTTCCTTTAAGAATCCCACAATTCCTGTGTCAGCTAAAAGTCCATTCACGATACCGTTGTTACCAAACATCTTACCAATCAAAAGCAATGTTACGAGCTGCGGAATCGCAATTGTAATTACGAAACAAGTTCTCCAGAACCCTTTAAAAATAACGCCCTTATCATTGATTAATTTCGCAAGTAAGATACCACCGATATATGTAGTAAATGTCGCTGCTACTGCCCAAATCAAAGTCCAAGCAAGTACGCGAACAAATGTATATCCAAAAGTAACCGTCTGCGATGTTGTAAATAAATTAATGAAGTTATCGAAACCAACCCATGTAAACAATTTAGTAGGTGCAAGATGATCTTCGTCGTAGTTTGTAAATGCTACGAAAATCATGAAGATAAGTGGCACGATAGTAAATAGTACGATACCTAAAGTTGGTAATGATAATAATGTAATATGGAAACGTTCGTTTAATAAGCTCACTAATTCTTCTTTAAAAGTAGGAATATGTTTTCCTGCTTCTGCATCAAGCTGTAAACGATACGCTTTTTTCACGTTCGATATATATAGGGCAATAAAAAGACCTATAACGATAATAGATAAAGTTCCCATTAATAAAATTAACAGGGAGTTGTCATAATCATTTACGACGTTCTGCATAGTCAATGGATCAAAATAAGCTTCACGCTCTACATCACCCAATGTGTCAAATTTAATAAGATATTCCCATGCAAATCCAAGCAAAAACCACACAAAAAAGAATTGCACAGCTGTCATAAGAACACCTTTAGCAAATTGTTTTCTGCCTGCATAACCGGCACCCATAACTACCAAGGATAATTTAGTCCAAATGTCACCTTTTGCAACAGCAGTACCAAAATCTGTAAAAAATTTAGTAAATCCCTTTCCCAGGGCTGTTAGTTTCTCTTTCATAAAGTAACTCCTCTCAGAGTCGTTTCTAGTTACATATTAAAAATGCAACCCACACCACGGGTGTGGGTTGCAAAAATTCAAACATTATTACTCTTACTGTGTAATACCTGCTACAGCTTCATCAAGTGCTGCCTGAACATCATCTGTACCTTCTGCAAGAAGTGAACCAAGAGATGCTGCTGGAGTCCAGAAGTTTCCTCCTACAACCTGACGGTCTGCATAAGCTGACTGAGCTGAAAGTGCTACTAATGCAGGGTTAGCCTGAAGTTCTTCTGCCTGAGCTGCCACAAGGTTAGCTGGGCTTTCCTGTGTTGCAACACCAATCTTAGCCTGGCTTGTTTCATTTGTAATGTATTCAGCTAAAAGCATAGACCAACCAGTCTGATCAGAGTATGCATTAACACCTACAAATTTGTAACCAGCATATGAACCCATCTGTACCTGCTGTCCATCCATTGTAAATGTTGGAAGTTTTGCAGCTGCATAACCATCACCATAAGCTGCAGCTACGTTTCCTGCATTCCATGTACCGTTTACATAAGCGATTAATGAATCGCCATCTGAAGCAAGCATAGACATTGCATCATCGTTACCAATTGAAATAAAGTTTTCGTTTGCACATAATTCCATAATAGAATTTGCTACTGCAAGACCTGTTTCACTATCCCAGTCACAGCTATTTGTTCCATCTGCATTCATTGTTAATTCACAGCCTGCGCCTGCAAAGAATGAGTATAAATACCAACCGTTGCCAACTTCCATACCAACTTTTTTACCAGAAGCTGCTGCTGCTTCTAATAATCCGTCCCAAGACTGAGCCTGTTCAGCTGTTACATATTTTGTATTGTAGTATAAGAAG
>JAEIGA010007405.1_pt1 | contig 16691 bp, 19 predicted proteins | sample 9270691 | NCBI WGS metagenome assembly JAEIGA01 (sample SAMN17057246, study PRJNA624740) | gut metagenome | biome: biome; isolation source: fecal sample | host: Bos grunniens | place: China: Xizang | collected 2019
TAATCACCTACGATAGTAACATCATCATCGAATGTAATAATACCATACCCATCTATATAGTCTTCTGATACTATATTAGCGTTAAATGCACTAGGGTTAAAAGTTAATGGTCCTTGAGGAAGATATGCATGCTCCTCAGAATTACCTAATATACGTTTTGATTTAGGTTGACTAGCATCTAAAGCATAATCTTCACCTCCACCACCGTTATTAATAAAAACACCTTTTTTATATGTATACCAAATTTCGTTATTCGGTATACTCTCATGGTTAACTCCAATTTCATTACTTTGTTCTTGATAATAAAGATAAGGCGTTATATAATCTTTACCATCTTTAAAATCTTGTAAATCTTTTGAAGTTTTAAATAATTTTAAATGTTTCATAATTTACTCCAATTTTTTATTTTGAATCATTATATAATCAGCGAAAGGCTTTCTTTGTTTATGTTTCCTATAAAGCCAACGCTTAAAAGTCAATACACCTACACCTGTTATATCTCTAAACCCTTTCCAATCTTTTGAATAATTTGACATATAAGCTTTTTTAGCATCGGTAATAGATTTGAAACCTAACATTACTTTACTCTCGTCAAATTCTCCATCTTTATTATTCTGGTCTACGACATAAACAGCAACGGCATCTTCAGGATTAGGGCCTATAAATACATCTACAGCATCGCCATCTTTTCCATTACCACTGGTTTTTTTAAAATAACCATAATGATTTTTCATAACATTATAACCCTCATTTCCTTTTTCATCCTTCCAATGACGTTTACTTCCTTTGGGGTTTTCAATTGAAATAGGCATTCCTTGAACAACTACATGACCCATGGAATAATTTCCTGCTTCTTTTTGAGCTTCTGTAGGATTTAAATTGACTGTACTACATTTATCATCAATTTCTTCAGAAGTCATATTTTCAGCAAGAAGTCTATTAGTTGATAAGCCGCCAAAAATACCTATTTTACCAGCAATCCAATCTTTTATAACTTGTTTCATAAACAATTCACGTTCAATTTTATCAATGAACATATTTTGAAATTTATCTATTAACAAATCTAATAATTGGTCTTGATACATATATTTTAAAGGTTCTCCATTACTAGCATTCATAGAAAAAACCTTTATTCGTTTAGGTAAACCATCGTTACCTATTTTCTCATAATTATGAGCAGAAAATCCCTTATCCAAAAATTTCTTAACTATAAGAACTTTTTCTGGATTAATACAATAAGGCTTATTTTTTTCTTTATCGACAGGCATTTGATAGATACCTTCTTTCAGAAGATTAGCCAATATTTTTTCCTGTTTTTCTGATATTATTATTCTCGCCATCTTATTTAATTTAATCTTTTTATAAATAGTTTACAGATATAAAAAAAGGGGTCATAAGACCCCTTTGACTATTATCACAAACGGTACTATGTCTCAATATAAAATGTATCTCACTTTGTGTAATGTCAATTATAATTAGTACATCATTTGGAAAAATCATTTTTTATTTGTATATTTGCTAACAAAAAGATAAAAATGTGTAATATAATATATACAAAAGAACAGGAAGATATTTTTAAATTCGTTCAAACAGGTGTTTTAAATGTATTAGTTGAGGCTGTAGCTGGTGCTGGTAAGACTACTACTCTTATTGAATGTGTAAAACGAATTATAGATTATTATGGTCCTGATAAGCAGATTTTATTATTAGCACATAATAAATCAACTAAAGAAACATTGGAAACTAAGATTAAAGAAAAACTTCATATTGAAGATTTAAAAGAAACAAAAATAAATGTATATACCATACATGGTTTAGCCTGGCGTTTATTTGGTGAACATTTTAAAGATAGACCTGTTATTAATGAAAATAAATACCAAGATTATATAAGTAAAAATATTGATACAATTGGAAGTGATGCTTATAAATTATTAAATGGTAATAATAAAGTAATTTATCGTGGTAATATAAATTTACTTATAAGCATGGCCAGACATTATTTAAAAAGTGGTGAAAGGGAAATTAAAAAATTAGCTAAAAAATTAGAAATACATTTAATTGCCGATGAATGCCACGTAGTATCTAATATTTTGAAATGGGGTCGTGAAAATTTAAAAGAATTAGATTATCAAGATTTGCTTTATCTACCATCAGTGTTAGGTTATTTCACAAGGGTCTTTTTAGCAGATTTTATTTTATTAGATGAAGCACAAGATGCATCAATTGCGCAACAAGATATTATTTCAAGATGTATGAGAAGAAATACCAGGCTTATTGCTTTTGGTGATACTGACCAATTGATTAATTCATGGTGTGGAAGTGATATTGAAGCAATTGAAAAAATTTTAACAAATAGTGATGAAAAATTTAATCGTCCAGCTAAACAATTCCCATTAACAACAAATTATAGATGTGGTAAGAAAATTATTGAATATGCTAAAAGATATTCAGATAAAACAAATACACCAAATGAAATCAAACCAAGACCTGAAGCACAAGATGGTATTGTAAGATTTGAAATGCATTTAACCGATATTAAAAATGGTGATATGGTTTTATGTCGAAATACGGCGCCACTAATGGAGTTATATAGAACAATGGTATCCGATGGACAAAAAGTATTTTTTAGAGGCGAAGAACTTGGTAAAAATCTATTAGATTCAGTAAATGAAGTATTAGGAGAATCTATGGGTGAAATAATTTTTAATTTAAAAAGAAAAACTATTGCATATTGGGATTTTTTCACAAAAGAAACTGGCCTTGACCCTAAAGAAACAATGCTTATGCCAGTAGTTGTTTCTAATTATGATGTTATTAAAACATTAGAAGAATTACCTGAAAATATTAAAAACAGAAATGATTTAAAAAATTTTGTAGAAGATATATTTAAAGATGAGGGTAAAGAAGGTATACAGTTATCTACTATACATAGAGCTAAAGGCTTGGAAGCTGATAACGTATTTATTATTTGTCCATCCTTATTACCTAGTCGATTAGCACGTACTGAAGCTGAAATAGCTGAAGAAAAAAGACTTCAATATGTAATGTGTACAAGACCTAAAGAAAGTCTTAATTTTGTTACAGAAAAAGATATTAGACCCAATAACGCTTATTCTGAGAATAATTCATTTTACGAGGAATTAATGAATATTAAAAATGAGATACAGACATGGGAAAAATAAGAAAAATAAAATATATTGGAGGATGTGATACTCCAGAGCCAATAGATGATATTCGTACAGAAAGTAAACATTCAATTTTTCCATCTTTACCTATAAAGTTAGAATGGGATTATACATCAAATAGTGCACATCATTTAAGAACACAAGGAGGGTTTTTAGATTATAATTACCCAGATTCAGGTAATGAAAATTATAGATTTAAGTATTTACTAAAATTATGAAAAATGATATAGAAAAATATAAAATTCTAAAACCAAATTTGGAAAAAGAAACAAAAACAAATGATGGTCTAACATTTTCCTTATATTATGCTGGTAAACAACTTAAAGTAAAACCATTTTTAATGTCAAAACGATGGAAAATAATAGAACAAGGTTTTTATGAAAAATTTTTATTAAAAAAAGAAACATATAAAATGAAAAATTTAAAAACAATATAAATATGGAAACATTAGAAATTAAAATTGGAGGAAAATACCCTTTAACAACATTTGAATATTTTGAATATCTGGATAATGGTGGTGAGCCAGAAAATTTTAAAGGTCATAAATACTATGATGCGACTCTTAAGTATATTACACCAACAGGTTCACATATTATTGAAGTTCATGAATTAGTTTATGACGAAACAACAGATTCAATGCTACTAGGAAAGGATATAAAAGAATATTATCCTGAATTAGAACTTGATGATAATAAATTGTATTGTGTTACTTATAGCGAGGATTGTCCTTTTTATAATTAAAAAAGGGAGGTTTAAAACCTCCCTTTTATTTTATTTATTCATTCGTTCTTGAGCACAAGGTATTTCACCTCTATTACTCCAACAATTATCTATATCATCAGGATTAATGCCTAATTTCAAACAACCCTTTCTTGAAAGAATTCTATATTCTTTAGGGTTAAATTCATAATCTCTCATATCATCCCAAAAATAATCATCAGCGTAAGCTCTTAATTCAGAATTATCATAATCACTATAATCCCAACCGTTAACAATTAAATTAGTTTTTTTATTAACTGCAAAGTGAGTATAATTAGATTCATCAAATGATTCGTTTAAACTTTTATGTTTTTGGGTCATCTTATGATGCATTTTTCGTCTAGAATTCATGCTATCAAAATGATTTTGTTGCTTATCATCATATATTGAATCCCCATATTCAGGTTCTACTGAATCAGCAAAATTCATAGTTCGTTTTCTCGCTACTTCATCATCGGACAAACCCTTTTCACTTTTAGTTCGTTCCTTTAAAATTCTTTTTATAGTTTCAGTTACCATTTCTTCGATATCACTTTCATTAATACCAATAGTAGTTTGATTATCCATTTGTTTTGATTTACGATATAAATTACCCAAACCTACCATATTAGCAATATCTTCACCACTAATAATACTTCCTGATTCTACACCTTCTTGAAGATTAGTTTTATTCATATTTTTTGCCACCAATTCAATAATATAACTTGAAGTATTTGCAACTGTATCAAATACTCGTGAAGCTGATTTTTCATCCATACCCCAACAACCCATATAATTAATAGATGTAGGCATTTCATAACCAAAATATTGACAAATAATCCAAGCACTTAACTCAGCTTGCTGTTCAACCATGGCTCGTCCTTTATCAGTACCAACAAAGAATGAACCATATTCTGACTCGCTTCTTGCTTTAAGATATTTTTGATGTAATAATTCATGTGAGAATTCATGCACCAACGTGTTAAAATCACCTATATTTTTAGAAGTGTTTTTCAATACTTCAATTCTACCATTTGTAGATACACCTCTGGCGCCACCTAAATCATCTACAAAACCAACAGAAAGCCCAACTTCTTGTATAGAAGCAATAGCCGCATCATATAATGCAACTGTTTTTTCACTTGATGGTGTTTTATCATCGAACCATTCAATTTCTTCAGTATTAGCTTTAGGGGCCAAATCTTCTTTACCTTCAATTAGTTCAGTAAAACGATGGTCATAAAAACTTGGGGTTAATTTAAAACCTTTTGGGTTACCACCACTTAATTTAACCGATAATATTTCTTTCTGGCCTGGTGTTAATTCTTTTAAAGATTTAACTCCCCATTTCTTAAAATAGTTTGCTGTTATCTCTTTTTTCTGTTCAGGTGTATAAGGCTCTAACCCAACTGGGGAATATAACATAATTGCAGGTGCCCCTTCCTTAACACGTCTGTTTACTTTTGCCCATCTACTTCTTGATTTAACCATAGTAGCTTCAGGGTCTTGTAACCATATTAAAATAGTATTACCAAAAGAATATGAATGTCCTAAAGCCTGTTTAAATTTAATAATAGGCCCTAATAACATTTTAAATTCTTCACTACTAGTAATATTAACTAATTTTTCTTTGAAAGAAGCCACTTTATTTTTAATATCTTTATCAGAAAGAACATTGTTATCTTGTGTTTTAACGATAGGAGTAGTTAAAATAACATCTAAAGCTTCCACCATTTTAGCTACCTGAGTTTTAACATCATTTGAATCTCTTCTATCACCAATAGGCGTTTCAATTTTAGTTAATTCATCAATAGCTGGATTAACTTGATTATTTAATATTTGTTGTGTTTTAGCCTTATCTGTTGAAAGCCACCAATACCATCTTTTAGCAAAACTGTCCCATTTACCACCATATTTTTTTATAATATCTTTAAAATTATAAACATTTTCAGATGTTTTAGGGTCAATATATGCTATAGGCGTACCATTCTTAGTACGTTCTACTTTATAATTAATTTCCTCATTTAACAATGCCATATTTATATATTTTTTTTATAAATAGTTTGTTATTTTAAAATATTATTTGTATATTTGCAACAAAAACTTTATATAAAACATATGAAAAACATTAATTTACCTAACATTAAACTTGACCATGTGCAAAGTAATTATTACGGAAACGTGGATGGTTTATCTTTACAAAATTTATTTTACGCAAAACACGGAGAATTTCCTTCATGTTATTTATTTTCAACCAATCCAAGAACAAGAGCCAATTGGACTTTTGATACAATGAAAATTTTGGATTATATTAATGGAGAAACATCTTTCGGAAAGCCTAATGTTGTACAATATTATACTAAGATGTTCGACCAAGATAAGGAGAACAAGTCTGGTATGGCATTTTGTGCAGTATTCCCTGATTGCAATATTTATATGAGAATTGACAAATCGCCAGAAGATTCGTATATTTTATTTCAAAATGAAAATACAGAGAAGGCGCATGAGATGGTGGAAGTTTTAGAGAAATTTTATGAAGCTCCAGAGAAGCTTTATGATACTTATTATCGCTTAGCTACCAGAAATAATAGTTTTTATCTTGAAACTGGAAAAATTAAGGCACCTGAAAATTTTGATGTTGAGAAACAATATAATGATTCCTTCATTAAGGAACATAATAAAATTATGTCATTTATCGACAATGAGGAAAAGAGTGGTCTTGTTATGTTGCATGGTGTAAAGGGTACGGGAAAGAGTACTTATATTAAGCATCTTGTTGCAACAAATCCTGATAAAAAGTTTGTTTATATTCCAGCAAACTTAATTAATATGCTAGGAGACCCATCATTTGGCTCTTTCTTAACAACTCTTAACAATCATATTATTGTTCTTGAAGATTGTGAGAATGTAATTAGAGATAGGCAGTCATCATCAGGAATGGCATCAGCAGTATCAATGCTACTTAATATGACAGATGGTATCCTTTCAGATGACCTTAGCATAAAATTCATTTGTACATTTAATGAAGATGTTAAAAATATTGATACAGCCCTTTTAAGAAAAGGTCGTATGATTTCAAAATATGAATTTACAAATCTTGAAGTGGATAAAGCAAATGCACTCCTTGAAGAATTAGGAATAGATGCAAAAACAACTAAGCCAATGTCATTGGCTGAAATATTCCACTATGAGGATGATAATTATGAAGTAAAAAGAAAAAGTATAATTTAAAATGGCAAAAGTTGATGGTATTACAGTGGAGGGTATAGTTACACAGGCCCTCCCTAATGCAATGTTTAGAGTAGACCTTGAAAACGGTCACAATATCCTTTGTGTAATTAGTGGAAAAATGAGACATAATTTTATTAAAGTAATTGAAGGTGATAAAGTTAAAGTCGAAATTTCACCTTATGACCTTACACGTGGTAGAATTACTTCTCGTCTCCGTTTTGGCGAAACTGTAGATAGCGATAATGATAATAATAAAAATAATAAGAAGAAAAATAAAAAATAATATGTGGGATATTTTTGATTTAGTAAAACGAGAATTTTTAACTCATGATTATCTTGAAAAACATTTTAAAGAACTTGATAAAAATATATTTAATGGTTTTATGCAATGTGATTTAGGTGATGATATTACACCTTTGGTTAATAAAACATCTAGTTTTGCAGTTACTGAAGATAATAAATATTTAGCTGAAGTCACATTCCCAAGTTTTATTAAAGAAGATATGATTGATATTGAGGTTATTGACGAAACACGTACTCTAATCATTTCAACTCATTTCAAAGATGATAACGGTAGTGAAACTTCATCTGCAACAGTGGAACGACTTCCTGATGATGCTGATATTAATTCTTTAACAGCAACTTTTGATAAAGGTAGATTAACCCTAACAATGGATAAGTTAGCAAAAGAAACTTTACCAAAAACACTAAATATTCATCATAAATAAAAATAGGGGACTTAATGGTCCCCTTCTTTATTTTCTAAATATTTTATTATTGCATTAATATGTAAATCAATAATTTTATTTTTTCCGTCTTTTGATAATAATAATTTAACATCTTCTATATTATCGTAAAAGAAATTTTCAGTTAATATTGCTGGACATTTGGTGTTCTTGATTATATAAAAACTCTCTTCTTTATCACAATCCCCATCGGTCCAATCATATCTTATTTTTTTATCGGGAAAAAGTTTTTCAGCTTCTTCATAAAAATATGGAACAATATTATCACTTTCAGTTTTTCCCAATGAAGTATATGCTTCCCAGCCAGTGGCCTTTTCCCATTTACTTCCGTTACCCATTGCATTTGAATGTACTGAAATTAATATTACGTTTTCTTTTCCAACTTCATCGCATATTTTATTTACACGTTTAACACGTTCTGATAACGATATATCCTCAATTTCAGGAACGAGTAATTCTGCATTATAGCCCAAAAAACATAATCCAATAACAACTTCTTTTGCTATTTCTCTATTCCATTCATATTCATAAAATTCAATTGGTGGGGTAATTCCATTGTTAGAATAAGGGCTTCTTTTCCCAGGAGTATCATTACCATGACCATTATCCACTAAAATCTTTACACCATCAATCGGCTCAATATCTTCATATATAGCTCTCTCATAATGGTGCCCACAAAACCAGTCATGTACAGAATTTAATACCTCTTCAAAATATTTTTTCATATTTTTATATTTTATTATAAATAGTTTTTGTTTTTTATTAAATATTTTTGTATATTTGTAGAAAAAAGTTATGATTAAAATAATAGAACATGTAACAATTTGTCCATATTGTAAAACCTATATGCAATATGATGAAGATGATGTGCAAAATTATACATTTGAATACACTGTATATGGTGGAGAAACTGCTTCTGAAGAATATAAAGGTATTACTTGTCCTAAATGCAGTAAGAAGATAACTGTAGAATAAAAAAACCTATCTTTAAGATAGGTTTTTGTTTTTATTTATTTTCTTTTTGTTTAGCAACATCTGAGCCTTTACTAAGATTTCCCGCTTGTTTCATTTTCCTCATTCCTTGTTTATCATCGCCATTTTTATGAGCATCAAATGCTTTTTGTCCTGCTTTTAATGCTGCTCTGTGTAGTAACTCAGATGATAATTCATTAATACGTTTTTTAATACTTTCATTAATAATTTTTTGCAATTCATCTTCTTTTATAACAACCTGTTTCATATTATTTTCATTTATTTCATTATTTCGATAAAAATTAACTGTCATATCATAAACATCCCATGGATTTTCCTGACTACCACAGAAATGACATCTTATAAACCCACCAATTTTAGAACCTAATGTTGTCGTAATATCAAGCGTATATTCTTTATAAGCACCTTCTTGAGATTGTTTATAAGGACCAGTTCCAGCAGGTATCAATTCTTCAACACCTTCAACATTTTTTAATATTTCAATAAATGTTTTTAAATGTCTCCAATCATTATCCCTAAATCTATGACTTGTATATGGTTGTGATACTTTATATAATTTATTAATCAAATTGTTAGTAAATCTAGTAACATCAGTTGGCGTTGCAAATTTATCTAATCCATCAATAGATTCATTCATTTTATAAACAGCACCATCACCGTAACGTTGTCTTCTTTGATTTGCTATATCATTTTGTGTACGCCTCATATAAAATTCTTCAGCACGAGGACTACCCCATTTACCAGTATCAGACCATTGATAACGATAAGCACCATCTCTTCGTTTAGCATCACCACGTTCCCTCTTTAATTTTCCTATACGAGTTTGTCCATATTCATCATTTGGTAAATTATGATTTCGCTCAATTACACCAATCCAGGTCCTATCTTTTAAAGGTATAATTTCCATTGTATCACCTCTATTAATTTTAAAACCATGTTGTATTGCATATTTATTCCTATCAGAAACATGCATTTTCATTAATTTTTGTAAATCATCTTCAGGTAATACTCCTATAACATCATCATCTGTCATATCATGAAGATAAAATGAAGGTGTTTTTTCTTCAAAACCACCATGTTGTTTGATAATATTAAAAAGTTTCATACTTTTTAATCCTTGCTTAGATTCATATATATCTTGTTTTTCCATAAAATCCCTTTTATTTAGTGATAAATAGTTTGTTATTTTAAAATATTATTTGTATATTTGCAACAGAATTATTTTAAAAACTTTAAATATGAATTTTATGAAAACTTTGAAACAGAATTATGAGAAGTTCCAGGTTCGTGGAGCAATTAAGGAGATTATGCGTAACTATGGAGTTCGTACAATCTCATTGAAAAATTATTTTGATTACTTGGGTATTACACCTACAGTTGATGGTATTCACTCGCTTCGTTATGATATTATGAATGGATACATTAAGGCTTATGGTTATAAGAATGGCGACACACTTAAACGCTGTGGAGAACCTATTGAGACTATTAGTATTAATGAGTATAAGGTAATTTATGATATTCTTGAGAGTTTAGTTACTAATAGGCATAATATCCCTAGCAAGATTAAGCGTAATATTTTAATTAAAGTAAATCGTTAATTATGACTGAAATAAGATGGATATATTTTGGAGTATTTCTTAATGAAGTATCAAAAATTCGCAATCTAAAGGCTTTACAAAACAATGGGATTAATATTCCAGATGATTGGAAGATATTTAATCACCATATGACAATCGCATTTAATGATGGTTCCGAAAGAAGCCAAGAATTATATGACGCTTATAGCTCATTTTTTGGTACAACGAAAAAACTTACTATTGATGGTATAGGTATATCAGATGATGCAATTGCCGTTAGAGTAAATTATGGTAATGTTTTACCTATTGCAAATAAAATACCTCATATTACTATAGCAACGCCTCCTAATGGTAAACCTGTTAATAGTAATAAAATCACAAAATGGATTGATATTGAGTCATATACCGTTTATGGTAAACTCGGTCATTTTGCAAAATAAAAAAGCGTGGAGTAATTTCCACGCTTTTCTTTTTTTTAGTCTTCTCTATTATAAATAGTTAACACTACAATATTTTCTTCTTTTAATACATAATTTAATTTATATAAATCCGTCCATAAATTAACTTCTTGATATGTATCAGTAATTTCAGTAGAAAAAGCTGTTACGTACTGTTTATCTCCGTTAATATTAATATATAAAAGACAACCTGGTAGTAGTGTATAAGGTATAGAATTATTAAAATCAATATCAAGACCTAAAATTTCAGTTGTATAATAAAAAAGATATTCTATAACAACATAAAAATAATTTATATTATAATAATATTCACTTAAATAATACTGTGTTTCTAATTCTATATTATCAACTGGATTTAAAATAGGTAATGCCCCCCATTTATCTGGAAGTTCAGTTAAAATTATATTATAATTATAACATGGATTAAAATAGAACACACCTTCGGTTTCTACATCTTGAAATAATTCAGTGTATACTGCTTGAACACGTTCTACGTTATCAACACTATGCGCCATAGTTACTGATGTTAATGAAGTACAATAAGCGAACATACCACCCATATCAGTTACATTACTAGTATCCCAATTACTTAAATCTAAATCTGTCAATTTACTACATCCTATAAAAGTACAATTCATGTTTTCAACATTACTTGTATTCCATGTACTCACATCTAAAGATGTTAATGATTGACAATTAGAGAACATACCCTCAATAGTTATTGCATTGGATGTATCAATATTTTCAGTGTTTATTTCACTTAAATTATATGCTTCTGTAAACATATAATACATACTTTCACAATTAGAACCAAAATTAGACGGTAGAATTATCTTTTTAAGAACACTTATATTACTTGAACCTAAAGTTAAAGGATTAACAGAACCTTCCATAGCACTATATTGACTAAACATATAATTCATAGTATAAACATTTCGAGTATCCCATTTACTTAAATCTAAAATTTCAGTATCATAATTCTCCCCATAAAACATTTCCATCATATTAGTAATAGGCGTAGTATCTAAGTGGTCAACGATTAATTCTCCATAATAAAAAGGTAATTCTAAACCTATATCTATAGTATTGTTAGTAGCGCTTGTTTCTGGACCGCTATCTGCATTTTCAAATATTTTATACCAATCTTCTTTTAAATAAGTTAAAACTTCAAGTGTTTCAGGCTTATTACCACTATAATAATATTCAGCCCCCCAATTCCAAACATCCAAGTCATTTGTTATATCCTTTCCATTTAACGTTACTTTTTCAACAGTATTATAGAAATCCCCAGAATTATAACAAGGGAATAATATATATAACCAACATCCAGCAGAACCTTCTTTCAAAATAGTATCAGGATTATTCACATATTCACTAACACCTAATGCGTTTGGTGCTACAGCATTATCTGGGTTATATTTAAATCTATAACCATAATAACTTTCTCGAATCATATCTTGAATAATAATAGTTGAAGCAGATAATCCCATATATTCAAAAGTAATGGTTCGTTCAATAACATCAGTTTCTGAAGTATTTTGCTCAAAAGAGTCAGAATAACATTTACCAGTTAAAGTAACATTTGTAAAAGGTGTTTGGGTTACTGGGTCCATACCATCAGCAGTACAAGTCCAATAAATTGTAGTTCTAGTTTCTTTAGCCTTAACATCGTCAGCAGTTATTTGTAAATCATAGCATACTGTAGGTTCAAATAAGTTTGTTGTTTGCCAATTATAATATCCTAAATAGTAAGAATCAGTTGACATCCAACTACTATAATCTGCGCCTACTGGTACATGTAGAAAACCGTTAGATGCAATATCTCCAAAGGTATATTCATAAACTTCTGGGGCTGTAGTTGCATAACATCTTATATTTTGTAATGATACACATGCTGCAAAAGCATATGCATCAATATAATTTACATTACTTGGAATTGTAATAGTATTTAAGCTACCGCATTCAACAAATGCAAAGGCATCAATTCCCATAACAGAATTAGGGATAGTAATACCAGTTAACGATGTACAAGCACCAAATAAAGCCTCTGGTATGTATTCATTTCCTTCAGGTATTTCTATCTCTGTAAGATTAGTACAATACGCAAAGGCCATAGGTCCAATAGTTGTAACCCCACTAGGTATATTCAGTTCAGTTAAAGATTCACAATAACTAAATGTGCCTATGCCTATATATTCAAGATTTGGTGGTAAGGTGATATTTTTTAAACTATAACACTCAGAAAATGCATTGTCACCAATAGCTAAAACACTTTCTGGGAGATTTATTGTTTCAACCATTTCACAATTAGATAACAAACCACTACCAATATATTCAACATTAGCGTTTATAGTTATTTCACTAAATTTAGAATCTTCAAGCCAAGAAGAACTATACCAATAATCAGGTACCACCTCTTCACCTTCTTCTACTTCATTAACTAGGGATGCCTCCTCTTCTCCTCCAGAACTTAAAAAATCATTCTGTATTAAATACTTATTATTAAGTATTAAATGGCCAGAACATTCTCCAAATACAGCTTCATTTATATATAAAATATTTTCATTAATTGTTATTTCTTGAAGGCCAGTACATTCCCAAAAAGCATAATTACCAATTTCAACAATATTATTAGGTATTGTATAAGTTTTTAAATTATAACAATTACAAAATACATTTTGTCCTAAATACTCAGCATCTTCAGGAACAATTATTTCTTCAAAACCAGCTCCATACAACCAGTTTTCTTCATAATAATAATCGGTTTCAATCCAATTTCTATCTTCTATAATAATTCTACCTTGAGTTACACCTAAAAATACACCTTGTGGAATATTAATAATATCACTAGTTAAAGTGAACTCAATTAAATTAGCAGGGGCAAAAGCTACCAATGTACCCTCTTGCACAATACATCTATGGTCTTCACTAGCAATTTCACCATAAATACCTTCTAGAGATTTACAATTATTTAAAATACCCGCTCCTAAATATTCAATTTCATCAGGCATTGTTATAGCAGTCAAAGAAGTACAATCAACAAATGAATAATCTCCAATATAATGAATATTATTTGTTAGATTTATACTTTCAATATTTTCACACCCAGTAAATGTATATGCACCTAATCCAGTAACATTTGCAGGTATATTTACATTTTTTAAATTAGGACATTCAGCATAAACAAGAGCTGGCTCATATCGTAAATTCATATAATCTACCTCAGAAAGGAAATCAACATTATCGATTAATGTTCTTCCAAACATTGCTTCAATGTTAGTTAAAACACAATTTTTTCTAAAACTTTCATTAACACGTATTGATTTTAAAGGTGTTTCAAAAAACATATAAGAAGCGTCAATAAAAGATGATTTCACTACATATTCAACCTTATGTTCACCTAAAGTATCAAATATATAAGAATCTCGTAATCCTACATTTTTACCATCTATATACATTTCAATAATAGGGTATTCATTATCAGAATCTCCTAAAATGCTTGTTTCCAATAAACTAGCAGGTGCTCCTCCTCCACCTCCACTATTTAAATAAATTAAATAAGTTGGTTCTTCAGTTGAAGTAACTTCATAAGTGGCATATATTTTATTTTTACTTCCTAGATTTAAATATACTATACTAGGTTTATTCATCATACCTAAAATAGGCGGTGTTTCTTTTTCTTCATATTCGCTTTTTTCACCAGCGCTTCTAAATAATTTAATATATTTCATAATATAAAAACATTTTTAGTATAAATAGTTTTACGAAAATAAAAAAAACGTGAAAATTAATTCACGTTTTTACCTTGATTTATCATTGCATCCACCATTTTATATAATCTCATTGCTTGCTTTTTAGCAATCGCAATATCCTCTGGATTGCAGTTATGAATTATTTCTTGAACTCGTTGACGAATATCATATAATCCAATACAATCTTTTAATGGTTGCGTTGAAAAATTACCCCCTTGTTGATTATGGTCATATGGATTTCTTTTAAATTTATTAAAAAAAGCTTCATTAACAGTTTTATCATCTTTAAATAAATCACTCTCAGGATGGTCCTTTTCAAATTGTCTTAAAGCCTCTATTTTTTCTTTTCTTTTATTATCAGCACGAGTTTCGGCAGCCTTCTTATTTCTAGCGGCATTTTTAAGTTTTTTAGATTTTTCAACCTCAGTTTCACCGTTTCGACTACTGTCAAACATATCAATCTGTGTAGAATCAAAACCTTCCTTCAATATATTTTTAATAGATTCAAAAACCAATGCCTTTATATCGTTTTCATTAATATTAATAGATTTCATATTTTTAATATTTAAAAATTTCTTGTCGATTATTGTCATCTAAAAACATATTTAAGTCTTTTAAAAATTTTGTTCCACTTTCAAACATTTCATTTAAAAACATATTTCCCATATCATCACCATATATTTCTTCCAACTTATAAAGGTATTCACGAACCTTATTCTTAATATTTATAGTGCTACTTATGACATTAGGGTCATTATATGATTCTTTCAATACATTCTTAACTGATTCAGTAACCAATGTTTTTATATCATTTTCATTTAATATAATCTTATTCATAATAAAATATTTTTCTATAAATAGTATTTAATAACCATTTTTTGCACTATTTTTACATAAACCAAATATTAATCTGTTATATAACAATTTAATATATAAAATTTGTATTTTAAAAAATTAATTTGTATATTTGTGAAAAACATTATATTATGCAACACATATATAGAAGATGCAAACATTGTAATAAGGAATACCTTTATTGTACATATGGTAATGGCCCAGACTGGGGAACTGAAAAATATTGCTCCATGGATTATTGTGGAGAATGCCAAAAAGCAATCAATGATGCGCTTTCAAATATTCCTGAAAGATATTCCTATAAAATGGAGTTAACTCCAAAAGAAGATTATGATTATATTAATAAATCAATAGATACCCAATATCAAGAGTATAAAAAAGAAACATCTAATAATGTTTTTGGGTTGACTAGTATCGCCATGGGAGATGAATATGTAGATATTGAGGGATGTTATATAAATCATATATATTATACTCGTGGAACTAAAGAAAATGGTGATATTGAGATTAAACAATCAATGGAATATGATTTAATTGATAAAAAATTAACGGGTAAAAAATATCGTTTCTATGATATGCCATGTATGCAATATAAACCCTTATCAATATTTAAATTCCCAACAGTAGAATTAATTAAGGTAAAACCACTAGACCCTCCCAGAGGAATACTTCTTTTTGATATTCCTGAATGGGAAGTAAAAATAAATGATGAAAACAAAAATGATGGAACTGGAAAATAAAATATTATGTATGAAAAATTATAATATAGGAAAAATTAAAATGACTATGGAAACTAATGGTTTTCCAAAAGGTTTAGTATTAAATAGAGAATTAACCATTAGAGAATGTCGTTATATTCTTAAAACTCTTCTTGGTATTAATATATCAACTAAAGAAGATTTTTATGATATCGAAGAATATAATGATTATAATAAAGATATGAAAATTAATGTAAATGAATGGCTTATTGGTAATAGAGATGATTCTTGTATTATGGAGTATGCTTTTGACTGTTCAGATGAACCTATTGGTATTATGAATTTAATACCTATTTTATTTTATTTAAAGAAAAAGAATATAATTAATTAAATTATAATACTTAAATGGAAGATAAACTAACAAACACTGAAGATAGACATTGCTCTGGATGTAAATA
>JAEIGA010007406.1_pt1 | contig 16690 bp, 11 predicted proteins | sample 9270691 | NCBI WGS metagenome assembly JAEIGA01 (sample SAMN17057246, study PRJNA624740) | gut metagenome | biome: biome; isolation source: fecal sample | host: Bos grunniens | place: China: Xizang | collected 2019
ATACCTAATAGACGAAAAATTATGATTCAGAGAATACAGACACTCCACTTACTTTTGGCGGCTGCGATGATGTCGCTAACCCTGTTTTTGCCACTCGCAACGATTGTTTATGGTGGTAATGAACTCATTTTGAAGGCATTTACCCTAAATGTCATTGAAGGCGTTGCAGGCACACTGCCAGTATATCTCGGTGCATTTTTGGCGGTAACTACGGCGTTGTTGCTGGCGATTATATTTATATATAAGAAGCGATTGGCGCAGATTCGTCTTTGCGTGTCGGCTATTGTATTGTTGCTCGGCTCGGCAGCACTTATCGGACTCTACTGCTATCGCTTGTGCGACATTTTGACGGGCGACTTGGTATTTACGCTCGGCTTCGCATCACTGATGCCTGTTGTAGCGATAATTCCAGTGGTGTTGGCGATTCGAGGCATTGCTAAGGATGAGGCACTTGTTCGCTCTCTCGACCGCATCAGATAGAGAAAATTGCAATAAAAACGAAATAAATTTGGCAGTAAAGAAAAAATTGCCTACATTTGCACCACCAAAAACGGAGATACTCCTATTTGGCACGATGAATCCGTAGCTCAGCAGGTAGAGCACAACACTTTTAATGTTGGGGTCCCGGGTTCGAGCCCCGGCGGATTCACCGAATTTTAACGAGCAGCAGACTTTCGTCTGTTGCTTTTTTGTTGTATTGCCATCCGTGCAAGCACAATGGCTACAACAAAAATAGCACCTTGCTTAAAGCAAGTGCTGCTCGTTACACCCCGCACCTTCTCACTTAATTACGGGTTGCGAGGATATTTATCTCTACTGCTCACCTGCGGCTGCGCTATAAGGAATCCTCGCTTCGGCTTCGCCGTTCAATCCCCCCCCCTTGTCAATGCGGGACTTATACAAAGAGAAGGTCGAAAGCCTTCTCTTTTTGCGTGAATAGGTGTATTACCACTACCATGCTATCAAAAAAGAACAGAGCAACTGCCCGAAAAGATTGTTGCTCTGTTTTTATGAGGGGTAGACTACTCTACTTACGGAATATCGTAGGTTACTGGCAATAAATTCCAATTTCGGTTAGAGGTTGATGAGGTCATTCCAACCGCAGTATTGCTTGTTTGGCACATATTATATGTTGTCCAACCTGAACGACAATTAATGCGGATATTATTACCAGAGGTATTAATCGTATAGTTAGTTCCATTGCCAAACGAGATTGAACCATTTGTACCGGTCAAATAGGAGTCACGAGCAATGCTCTTTATCTTTCTATCCTCTATTGTCAAAAGATTATAGTAGTTTTGCGAACTATTTGCTGCAAGTGTTGTACCAACCGTAGTCATATATGTAGAGGTGTAACCCGCATTCTGCAACATATACATTGTTAATCCACTTGTATCAATCGAGTTGGTACGATTTTCCACCTTCAATCCATAGACCGTAACATCAGGCATTGGAATTGTTGCGCTCTTGCCATTCGAAGACACTTCAACCTCCATCTGATAGATGCCCTTTGTTGCCTTGCTCCAAGTTACATACCAGGTAGTATTCGACACGGCAGAGCCTACAAAGGCTCCACTTCTGGTTGCCGACACTCCATTAATCTTCACCGACGAAGGGTCGCTATTAGCCGAAACATTTACATAGTAGCGAATCTCCTCGCCCACAACAACAAATTTACGGGTATTATTGGTAATATCGCTCTGCAATGAATCCTCCCAGCGATTGAAATGTGCCTCAATACGATTAGCAACCAAGGTAATCTCTTCGGTATAGACCAAACCGTGTTCATTGCGAACAACGAGGTGGAATATCACTCCGTCATCATCACAATCAGATGGAGTGAGGTAAGATACTACGCCATTTGTAACATACTCGCCCACTTGTTCAACCTCACGAACGAGTTTATCGTGTTCTACACCATTAGTATCGGTGTAACTCGCCAATATCTCGATATGCTCGATTGCGCTACCATAAGATTGTGCCTTGTATGATAGAGTAATCGGAGTATTTGCTACCAACGCCTTAACAGATGGCGTAAGCGTAGCAGAAATACTACCTATCTTCTCATCCTTAACACATCGCACCGAGGCGGCAGTTCTTCGGTTAGCAAAGTCGGTGTGCATATTTCCAGTATATGTTCCGACATTTGTTTCGTTCCAAGAGTTTGCTTTCGAGATATAGATGCGTGAACGGTGCATATATTGATTGATGCCACCATTATTTACAGCATCGGCATCATCGCAATACATTGATGATTGATAATCGCCCTTCTGACCGACATATTTCCACGAAGATATAAGCGAGTTTAGACCAACATCCACGCCCTTGAAGCCTGCATACGGGAAGAAGAACTGTGCGCCATTTATTGTGCGAGTATAGCCGTATGTTCCAGCCGAGCCGCTACCCATACTAAATAGTGCTCCAAGTTCGCTACTTGGCACACGATAACCATACGGACACGGGTCGTAGATGGTCTTGGTTGTCATACCTGAGGCGATATCGTAGCCCCAGAGGAAGTCGTAACGCTGATATGTCCAGTTAAATATATACGACAATGGTTGCGCCGTAGGCAAAATCAGATACATCGGGTTCTCCACACCATTGCGAAGTGTCGGCTCTGCGAACTGCGTAACCTCGGCAGCCGTCTTTTCGTCGGACGAGAAGTCGTAGTATGGTGCTGTATTGAGGTTAATTGGCGCATAGTTGTAGGTTGGAGGACCCATCGAAGGATCTTTGCGTCCCCACTGATAATAGAGTCCATATGTCGCCAAAGCCTCATCTGCATTCGAGCATACAGCAGCCGTTGCACCTAAATTACGATCAAGAATAGTTATCGTATGTTCGCCTATCGAGAACGATTGTTCGCTTGGTCTTTCTGCAATCCAAATATGCCACGACCAAAGGATCTTTCCATCATTATCGTAGACTGCTATCACAGCATTACCACGCATCGAAGAGTCTGGCAGTTTGAAACGCACATAGCCATATTTCAACTCCACATCCGAAATTAAACCGCGACTACTCTCCCATAACAAATGGGCAGCAACAGGCTCTATATCCTCACTCTCTGGGTAAAGTTTTTGCGCTCCTGACGATATAATACCCGACTCGCCGTTACCTACAATCATTGCGAGGAAGCAGTATCCATCGTACATATCTCTACCCTCGCTATCTTTATACTCGTTAGGGTCAAGGATGTAACAGTTAGACAACTTGTATGTCGATATTTTACTTTTGTCGACAATCTCCTCCGAGAGTTCAAACTCGTGAAGGCTTGACAAATCGTAGTAGCGTTCATCGCCCTCCTTTGCAAGGAGCGCTCCGATGTTGCCATCTGTTTTAAGGCTCAACTTTATATCGTATATGTAACCAGGTTCAAAGATATTTACGATAGATTCGTTTCCATCGCTATCCTTGATAGGATGAGCAGCCTTAATTATTGTGCTATGAACACCCGAAGAGGTGTGTATTTCAATCTCCACATCCTTATTAGGCTCAATGAGTGAATATCCAAGATATACATCATTTTTCAAAGAAGAACCCTTCATCGATATAGGATAGGTTGCACTATCGGAGTACTCCGGGTGGTTACTATCATTGTCAAACATTGGGGTGCAGATGATTGGCAGATTCTTGTTTGCACTCCACTCGTACACCTCGCCAAATTCACCTAAGCGGGTAGGTAGCCATACCTTGCAAGCAGTTGGCTGATTACGAATGATAACGCCTTCGATTTTTCCCCACATCAAGAGGTTCTGCTCGCTCTGATCTGCAAATGCAGTAACGCGAATAGCCGAACGGTAATGACGGTATGTAAAGTAATTGGAGTATACAGGCGAGGTAAAATTGTGTCCGAATGGCTCTCGATAGATATTACTACCATCCACAGGGTGTACATCGCTACGATGGGGAGTCGAACTGTTGTATTTATGCCAAGATTGACCTTCGCATACATTGCTCACCATCAAATCGGTCTCTCCATCCAAGCCAGTAAATTGCAGAGCAACAACTTCGGTAGGAACTCCATTTATATCGACCGTTTCGTTCAAACGCACAGCATCAAACTCCGAATAGTCGAATTGAGCAGTAACGGGAACACCCTCCTTACGAGGAAGGGTACAGTTTTTAGGATACCATCCCACCATTCTTGTGTGGTAAAAATGGGTTGTATCGCTATCTATTACTCCGTTGTTGTTTGTTTCAATTATATTGAGTTTGTAGGACTGTGAAGGAGATAGCGACACCGAGCGATAATGTATCCCTTCGGTATTGTCCGGCGAGGAGATAACAGTCGCTTCGAGCAGTTGCGCCTTATTCCAGTTTGTAGCATACGGAGTCGTAGCATCGTTGCCCGTAAATCTGTATAGACCATCATTTGTGGAGTTTAACTCCTCGTCAATACGAAGGAAGTTAGAGTCCATCCTCTTCGTGGTCACTTGGTCTATAAGAGAGCGCACTGCAATACCCGCACTCTCGGCACGAGATACCTCTCGGGACTCAATCACGCACGAAGGTGCTATCGAGGTGTCGACTTTGCCGATATTGTCGTTGTTATTCGCAATGTTGACCTCTTCATCGGGCACAATGCACGACGACAACGCAATCACGCTTGCTATAATCAAATATCCTATTCTCTTCATTTACTCTCCCTCCGTTTTAATCCTTTTGACAACGAGCCGGCAATGCGTAGGCTGCGCCATAACCACCACTTGTACCTTGTTGTGTAACCTGTCCCGAATATGTCTTGTTATAGATATATGTTCGGGTATTGTACTGACCCATAGGCATACCCGTAAGCATATATCCATTAGCACCCACATCACGGTAACCTCCCGTAGTTGGATAGCGATAGCCTACAAACGGATACCACGCTCTATCAAAGTATGTCTTGTTGAATACTATTCCATAGTTGTCAAACGAAGCCTCACGATTTGCGTAGTTTATATTTCCTCCATTCTCACCGTAGGTATATCCGTAGTGAGTATCTCCCACCTGATATCCCCAAGCGTGGTGGAATGGTGTTCGATAGCCCGGAGGACACGGGTCGTGCATAGTTTTCGAGAAGGTCTGTCCCTGAATGGAGTAATCCTTCACCGCATAACCCCACAATGCCACATTGGTATATCCATCGGCAAAAGTTGTAGGGAACCAACCACAACCGGTATTACCACAAAGTGAAGTGCTCTTGTAGAATACCATCGGATTTTGCGTAACAACAGGTATTGTTGCAGCAGCAGCGGTGTCAATATCGGTACGACTCGACCACTCGCCCGTTACATAGTTCTTCACCCAGTACTGCGAAGATTTTGGCTTTCCGTTGACCGTCTCGTTACCTGCACTGTATGATGGTGCGCCCATAATAGGGTCTTTGCGTCCCCATTGATAGTAGAAGCCGTAAGTTGCCATTCGCTCCTTCTCATTTGCAAACGAGATTGACGAGCCACTCGTATTAGGCGCAGTCGTAGCACCCAAAAATCTATCCATCAAGGTGTAATTACCCGTAATCAAGTCTGATGGCTTATCGGTGAACCACAAGTGCCAAGACCACAAAATCTCACCATCGACATCGTAAGCGGCCAATCCCACATTACCCTTATGGTAGTTACCCACATAGAATGTTACATAGCCCTCCTCGTCAGGCTCTCCATTATTCAATATCTGCAATGGCAACAGGCGCTCAATATCGCTATTATTGCCCGTAACCTCGGTGAAATCACCCTGCCACCACAACACATCGACCTTTGCAGGGGCTATGGTGGTCAGAAGTCCTCCATTAATCTCGGCTGTGGTTGTGCCTCCGAGTGGCAAAAGGCTTCCTACGCCATTTCCTCGTACCGTAGCCTTAAATTTGTAGTAGCCAGCACGATGCACCATATAGCAGTTTGCGGTTTGCGATGCGCTGAGGTTTGTTACGATAGCCGTAGAGTGTGATGACACGCATCGTACAGGCAACGCACGATTACGGAAACTTCCATAGGCATTCCAATCCGCTACGCCTCTGGCAATATACTGCAACTCGTATGGCTCATTTGTTTCACGCAGATCCACCACACTCGACCACAAGCGTGATACATCTCGATATATATTTTCCGTTCCGTCACTCTCGATTGAGCCTTGGAATGGATACCACACATTGTTTGAACTAACCGATATATTCACGCCCGTGCCACTCTGCCAGCCATCCGCCTTCTCGTAGTTGGTGATATTTTGCCATACACGAACATCTGCCACCATATATCCCGGAGGACACGGGTCATACATCGTCTTTTTGAGGTCGGTATACTCATTCTGATAGCCCCACAATGCGTTGTTCTTAGATGCTAACCAATCATTTCGTGAGGTGTCGCCACTACCGTACAATGTAGTAGGGTTTGCAATAGCCTCCTCGACAGATGTTACGGTTGCAGGGTTGCTTGGCACTTTCGACACATTGCCATATACGCCCGATGATGCAGGCCTAAATGGAGTAGGTCTACCCCACTGGTAATACAAACCGTCCATTCCACCCTTTCCATCTGGTTCCGCCGATATTGCTCCGAGGTTTCTATCTTGTACGATGTAACCATTAGGATAGCCCTGTGCCTTTACACGATCTGTAAGCCATATATGCCAAGTCCACAGGATATTTCCGCCCTCTTCATCGTAGGCTGCAATCACAACATTACCCTCTGACAACAATCGCTTATCGCCCAAGTCATTCGGATTGCCATAGACATGGAAAAGCACTTTGCCCATAAGCAACTCGTGGAGGTCGAGCGTGAGCGCCTTTCGCTGAACACCGTCAACTGTAATCATAGGTGTGTCATCCCACAATATATCGATATATTTAGGAGTGATTGAGGTGTTTCCACCACCAACAAGCGAACTATCGCCATTGCCCTTGACTGTGCCATCAAAGCAATAACCGTAATTTGCCGAGTTTACAATATATGAATTTGCAGTTTCATAGTTCGATAAGTTGTAGAACATATCGCTTGTAACCTCCTGGTTGATTGAATCTTCGTATTTCTTCCACTCTCCCACCGAAACATCGGGATTTATAAAGCCGTGATCCGAAAAACGAAGCACAATATCGTAGGCATATCCCGCCTTGAAATTTCGTGCGATAGATACTCGCTGACGAGCCTCCGCCTTGCTTGTTGAAAGAGATATGTTGAGTACTCCGTCAGCAGGTGGTGCGGCGATACACTTCGATACCATACGGCGATTTGCCAAACCCACAGGAATTTTTGTACCTGCATCAAAGAAGATATTATTGTCCGCATCCGAGAGGTAGAGCGTTTCACGACCTTCGTATGCCACACCAAACTCATCCGAGCCATCTTTCGGAAGCGTCAAAATGCAAGTAGTTGGCAAATCCTCGATATTCATATCTTCGAGCGCACCCCACGCAGTCGATTGAGTGTCATTCTCCTCTTGCATCGAATATATGTAGATACGATAAACGCACAATGCGTGGTCAAACTCCATAACATCGAAACTATCTGTCTGTGAGCCAGTAACCACATTTCCATACATAATATCCGAATCGCCCGTAATTGGAATTTTTACGGTTGTAGCGCTGCCATTTGTGTTGTATTCGTAGCCCTCCACATTTGGTAACCACGGTTGCCAAGCGACATACTTCACATAGTCGGTGGTGTTGTAGAAGAACTGCGCCATACTCGTGAAGGTTATATCACGGATATAACTATTCGAAGCATTTGGCAAGCCCATCTCTGCAAGAATTGGCTCACCACAATTGAGGAAGTCGGGATAAGATGGTGTGTGCATCTCGTCAATACGAGCCATACCCATCATAATAACTGTGTCGGTAGCGGGATCAATAATGCCACTTGTAGAGTCGGCATTACCACGCATTGTCGAACGAGGTGAATAGGATATATTTGGTGAATAACCAACATCCGCCCACAATCGCACCTCCATTGGGTTGCGTGACGGTGTTTCGAGGTTGTTATCACTCAAACAACCCATCGCAGCCACCAACGAAGCCCACAGAAGTATATTTTTTATCACTCTTCTCATCTTTTCCCCTTATTTTATCTCCGGTAGTACCGTTCCCTCAATATAATCTACATCCTTCCACTCGGAAATAGTTCCCACAAGATTTACTCCCGAATCAACCGTAGCCGTATAGACTATACGATGTCCCGACTTGTAGTTTATAGGCTGATAGTTATAGAGTTGGAAGGTCTCTGTGTGGAGCACATAGTTATCTGGACTCTCAGGCGTAACCTTCTCGTTAACCTCGTACTCTATCGTCAATTTCGTATTTGCGGTCAACTGTTGCGGTATACACATAATAGCCATTCGAGCCGTAGTATTCTCTCGCTCGTCGCCAATCACAACAGGGGTTGAAGGTGCATATGTGTAGACCACCTCGTTACTACCCGAAGGCGACACCTCCCACACATTCTTATTGCCCGAATTTGCCACCGCCTGCGCAGTACACTTCATCGAACCCTGCGTGTAGATATTCTCGAATGTCATCTTGGTCAATCGTGCCTCGAACATATTTCCTCGCACAACATATATCTCCACCAACGACATTGCGTGTTCGAGATAGAGTTGAACAATCGGTTTCATTGCTCCATCTGCCACCTTGAATGAATAGGATAAGAGATAGTCAATCATCGCCGACTCGTTGTAGGTCGTAGGCTGTTGCACCTCTATTTCGAGTCCATCCTTGCCGCTACCGATAGTCAAACCATTGAGGGTATTGTAAGCGTAGGCGTGGAACGAATAACTACTACCCTCCACCCAATTGCGCTTGGTCGAAGAGAACCATTTACCTGTGGCAGCATCACGAGAGATAGTTACATTGTTGAAAATCTTTGTCGAGTTATTCTGCACACCACACACATAGACCTTACCAACTCCGTTATCCAAATCGGTTTGGTCGAGTGCTCCACGGGTAATATGTTCCGCATTGAATGTTATCTCCTTCGTATTGGAAGTGATAACATCATCGCCCCACTTGCTACAACTCGCAAGCAAAGCCATTGCTAAGACAATATATATCGTTCTCTTCATCTCCTCTACTCTATTACAAATCAACATAATCATCTATCCAATCAACAACTATAACCTCAGCGGTTATGGTGTTATCTGTGATTGTCAGGTTATATTCGTACTTCTCGCCCGCCTTCCACTCGGTAGGTCGCACTCCGTCGAGCCAGCCAAGTCTTATATTACGCACTGCATACTCGGCATCGCCCTCCTTGATATACTCCAAGTGGAGGGTTATCTCCGTTTTGTATACTGTCTGTGGCAAAACAATCAAAGCCTTCTCGTCATAAAGCGGATATTTCACATTAAGGTTTACAGGCAATCCCCCACCTGGAAGGGTGCAAATACCGCCATAAGGCTGTTCTGCATCGTCTGCTCCGATGGTAGTACCGTCAAACACCCACGAGACTACCCCCGTAGAATCGAACGAGAAGTCGCCTCTATTTTTCAACCCCACAAGGCGGATATTACGCACACCTTTCAACACTTGACTCGAAGCATTAATCAAGTTGAACTGCACTGCTGCACAAGCGTGGTGGAAGCGCAACGATACAGTCGAGAAATCCTCGTTATCTTTGAGGTCGCGCTCGGCTGTTGCGTAAAGAACATCGGCACAACCCGTATTACCCGAAAAATTGCTAATTGTTACCTTGCCCTCCTCATCAGAGAATGTGCAAGGGATTGTGTAAGGTGCAACAGCGCAGAAACGGTACGCAGCATCCATAATCCAGTATTGTGGATTAGCGTAGTCCCAACCTGGTAGCGAAGCGTCGTAATAGAGTCGTTCAGCGTCAAATACACGAGTAGTGCGCTCGTCGAGGGTATAGGCTCCAAAGAGTTTCAACTGCTGTTGTTGCAAGTCGTGAACATTCTCCACAAGCGCACGATTAACTTGCGATGTGAAACCTATTTTACGAGCATCACCTATCGACTCCGAGTGGTCGCAACCACTCAAAACCAACAACGATAATACTATTGTCAATACCTTACGCATAATCTTTTCTAAACGGAAAACGAAAACGGAAAACTATTTAATTCTCAATTCTCAATTAAATCGTAGTACCCGCAGGGGCGGTCAAGCCCCTACGGATTAAAATTTGCAGTCGATTAGATAGTTGTCGAACCACCGTCAACTGGCTTCCACTCATCAACCTCGCAATCGAAGATAATCTCGTTTACATTGATGGTGTAGTTGTAGGTGTACTTGTGTCCCATCTTCCAATCTGGTACAGGAGTGATAGCCTCACCTCGTGCATCCTTCGAGAGGTCGTGAATAAATGTGTGCTCGAAGCCGTCGATTGTGTAGACAATCTCAATCTCGGTCTGCAAGCCTGGGATAACAAGCGCTGGGATTGGAGCAAATGCAGAGTCAGCAGCAAGTTCTACATCGAGAGCATTATCCTCGATACCTGTTGCATCAGCATCCAAGAAATAGCGCTGAATAGGCAAACCTACTGTCCAAGTTGCAGTGCTGCCACCGATTCTATTATTCTCAGAATCGAGAGTAGCCTCTACTGGGGTTACATTCAAGATGCCCGACAAGTTGACGTCATTTACAGCAACCGACTTGATTACAACCTTAGCAGCCGAAGCAGTCTTCTGGAATGTAACATTGAGTTGAGAATAAGCGTGGTGGAAGAACAACGACTGAGCAGCCTTCTGTGGAGCCTTCACATTGAGAATGTCGCTGTAAAGTACATCGTGCTGATCCTTGATGTTGTTGTCGATAGTACCGAAAGTGAGTTTGTCAAACATACCATTTGCAGTGTAGGCAGTCTGAATAGTCGCAGTTACAGGATAAGGACAAAGAGCCACAAAGTTCATAACGCCGCTTGTTGGCCAGTAGCGAGCAGGCTCACCCTTCCACAAAGAGGTCGCATCGTCGTAAACGAACTTTGCATTCTCAAAGTAACTTACATAGTTACCTGTTGACTCCTCGCTGTTGTCGAGAATTGCCGTTACTGCAATAGGATAGATCATATCCTCATTGCTCTGAATGATACCACGAGTTACGGCTGACTTGAAGCCCATCTCGTTCAACTTACCTGTGTAAACCTCATTGGTCTGAACACAACTGCTCAACGACACCATCGCTGCAGCAGCAAATAAAAACATCTTTCTCATAATTGAAATGTTTTGAAAATGGTTAATAAAAAGTTTGTTTGTTAATGTGTAAAAATTGTTGTTTGTAAAAATTTGTTTGTGTTTGATTCTTATTTTTCTTTATTAGGTTGTTTTGGTTAAATATCTATGTCGTAGTTATGTTCCCTCCAATCGTCAACCTCCGGAGCAAATCCACCACCAATCTCTGGCTTCGGAATGTTAATATCGCCATTTATCACAATGTGTTGCAAAGGGTTGTTCTCCATCTGCTCCGACACATCGAAGTTATACATATAAGGGTGTCCTTGTATATCGGTGAACAGGATGCTCAACAGAGCAATATCGCCACTTGTGCGCTCACGACCAAATGTCTCGAAGCGAGAGTGGATTGTTGAACTGCGGCGTTGTGCAGAAGTCTTATCGAAATAGAGGGCTATCGGATAGGTCGAGTCGGTGTTGGTTGCAATATAGTGGGTTCCAACTTGACCAGAAATCATCATCGACACCGAGCCTACCCACTCCATACCCGTAACGCCATTTATCTCAACAGTCCAACTCTCAACCACTGTTTTTGCGGTTGTCTGAATGAGGAATACATCTTGTGAAATGTGGCGTGGAATGTGGATATTCTGCTCACGAGCCACAAAGAGGTGTCCTGGGGTTAGTCTAATATCGTCGTACGAAGGGCGAGTATCAACACGAGATTGCAGGTAACGAGTAAAACGGCTACGCTGTTGCTCGCTAATCTCGTCGGTGTACGCCTCTATCTCCAACCACGAGTACTGGTTGTGAACATAGGTATTACCCGCCTCGATATTATATACAACCATATCTACATCGCCATACGGAGCAAAGATATATCCTCCATTTTGCGACACGAAGTCGTGGCTCAAATACTCCTTGGTAACCGCATCGAAGAACATCACACGCATCAGACCTGGCTCCTTCTCGCCAACTTCGTAGTTTGTGATATTTTTATCGATATGCAAATCGAGATATACACGCAAATACTCCTCCTCCATCGGGCGACGCTGACACGCCACCGAGAGAAGAGCCACCACGGCAACAAGCAGTATGTTGTGTATCCTACTCATTGCCACGCTGTTTGTCGTTATGTTTAACCTTCTGGAAAATTGGCACTACAAGAGAGATATTTGCCTTTGTAGGGCCAAAGTAGCCAATCTTCTTCGTTATCTTGTCGCTGATAAGCGGTGAGCCAGCCTCGATAACCGTATATTTTCTCGCCTGCGAGTAGATATATCCCACACCGAGTGAAAATTCGAAATATACCGACTTTTTCTTACCTACTGCCATTGCGTAGGTATAGTCGACACCCACATTCACGAACTCGCCCTGATGGCCGTGGAAGTTACGCTCGAAGTCGTAATATCCCATATAACCATACAAACCGAGCGAGTGTCCTTGCAAGCGGTCAAACACTGTTCTGCTCTTGCCAAACCAATAGCGACCTTCGATACCCCAAGCGAGCAACTCGAAACAATCCTTATTATCCTTCTTTGGCCATACCCAAGGATAGTAGTAATCTGCGCCTATCGACCAATTCGTTCCAATAGGAACTTCAACGCCCACATTCAACGCAGGAACAAGCAGATTGGAACGCACCGCCACAACCGGCTTGCGAGGAGGTGCAATCTGTTTTGTTTGACTCACTTGTGTCGTATCAATTGGCTCGTCAAACAACTCATCGTGCGAAGAGTGTATTGCATCCGATTTGATAGGAGCAATAGTAGGCTGAAATTTCATAGATGGCGATTTAGGCGCTAAATCGTCAATCTCAACGATGTGAATAACCGCTGCATTTCGCGACGATGCCATAAACTCCCTTACCAACTTGCGCCAAGTATAGCCCTTGTCGAGCGCTTGGAGTCGTCGTTCCTTATCATCGTTCGAAATTTTGGTGCGGAGTATCGCCAATACGCTCTCACGGTTAGGCTCGTGATACATCATCTCGACATAGGATTGGAATGTTGCCCAATCCTCTCCTGCCGATATGGTGCGGATTTTTAACTTATCACCACCCTCCATTCGATAGATGATATCACGAAGTATATTTGCTCGGCGCAAAGCGAGGCGGAAGTTATATGCCTCACTACCAACTGGTGAAGCAGCGCCTTCGACGATTACCGTAAAGGAGGTCTGTCGTTTAGATAGGTCTTTTACCGTTTTAGCAATTGCCCTATAAGCCTCGACATTATCTGCATATTGCCAACGAGGATAGGCAACATCATTCTCATAGTAGACCGATATATCTTGTGGCGGAGTGTAGGTATGGAGGGCTTCGGTTGCATCTTGCGTGCGCAAAGCATCTGCCCCAAGATTTCTAATCTCGGAGCCGAATACTGCCGTATGCACGAAGAGAAGCGCTACGGATAGAAACAACATGACATATTTGCTCATTACCCCCCCCCTAATTGCATAATTATGCAATAATACATTGGTTAACTCGCAAAGGTACTATTTTGCACCGAAATAAACAAGTTTTTGAGTGGAAAAATCGGCAATAATTTATAACTTTGCAGCCGTATTTTTTGATAAACAACATATTGAGAAATGTATCCATTAAAATTTAGACCACAACTCAAAGAGAATATGTGGGGAGGAAAACGACTCCTCGACATAAAAAAGGGGCTCTACCCTCGCACCATTGACAAGTCAAAGGTCTATGGCGAAAGTTGGGATATTTCGGGCGTAAAAGGCTCAATTTCGAAGGTTACCAACGGCTTTCTTAAAGGCAATAATCTACAAGAGATTATCGAGGTTTATATGGGCGAACTGGTTGGAGAGGAGGTTTTCGAGCAGTTTGGCTTGGATTTTCCGTTGTTAATCAAGAATTTGGATTGCAACGATACTCTTTCGGTGCAGGTACACCCTAACGACGAGTTGGCTGCCGAGCGTCACGATTCGTTCGGTAAGACCGAAATGTGGTATATAGCCGATGCCGAGCCAGGTGCAGTGATATACCTTGGCTTCAAGAACAAGAACATTACTCGCGAGGAGTATATCCAAGCAGTTGCAAAGGGCAGCGTTGCCGAGATTTTGCAGGCAGTACCAGTTAAGAGGGGCGATGTATTCTTTATCCCCGCTGGTACGGTTCACGCCTTGGCGAAAGGATTGAATGTTATTGAGATACAGCAAACCTCGGACATAACCTATCGCATTTTCGACTGGAACAGAGTCGATAGCAATGGAAAATCTCGTGAATTACACACTGCAATGGCGGTAGATGCAATCGACTTTGAGTCGGGTGTAGAGGAGTGTAAACGCACATATACTATTGCTTCAAATGAGGAGGTGAATATCGTTGACTGTGAGTATTTTAAGACAGATATATTACGAGTTGATAACGCCGTCGAATTAGACTACTGCAAGCGTGATTCTTTCACGATTTATATATGTATTGAAGGTGAGGTAAAGGTTACTCTCGATGGCGATAGTTCCGAGGTGCTCCACGAGGGCGAAGTGATGCTCATTCCGGCCATTACCAACGAGGTTACAATCGACGGAAACGCAACAATTCTAACAACACATTTGTAGTATGAGAGAGTGGTTTAATCTTGCAAAGAGCGCTATATGTTCAGGTCTACTTATCGGCTTTGCGGGCTTTGCCTACACTATGGTTGGAGGTATTGTAGGTGCATTTCTCTTCTGTTTCGGACTCTTTGGTGTGCTCTATGGCAAATGGGCGTTATATACAGGCTATGCAGGCTCGTATGCGTGGCGTGAGGCGAAAGATTGGGGCAGATTGTTCTACATCCTCGCAGGCAACTTCGTGGGCGTGATGTTAATTGCTGCGTTGGCTTCAATCGCATCTGAGAGCACTATCGAGAAGTACAGCGAAGTGGTATCTCTGATTATTGCTGACCGTACCCATACCGAATGGTGGATACTACTTATACGAGCCATCGGCACAGGCTTTATTATGGAGATAGCGGTGCGCTATGGCCGTGAGAATAAGTGGATGACCGTTTTATTGGGTGTGCCAGTCTTTATTGTCTGCGGACTACCCCACTGCGTTGCCGATATATTCTACTATGGTGTTGATTGGCTCACGCAAGGCGGCTCGCCAGCGAACTATCTTGTGCCTTGGGCTTCGGCAATCATCGGGAATCTGATAGGTTGCAACATTCCAAGAGTGCTTACTGTAAAATAAAAATATGGGTATCGAAAACGATACCCATATTTGTTTGGTGGTAATACTCTACTGCCAATCTGATGGATTGTAGGTAGATTTAGGAGCGTTAGGCACATTCGGGAAGAAGGTGTGTCCTGTCTTTTTCTCAATTTCCGCCACCGACATTGTCTGTCGTGGAGCGCCACCCTTATGCTCAAACCAAAAGCCTACGCACTTCAACTCGTCTGCCGAGCAGTTGCCTACCCACTTGCCGCTATCGCCCTTCTTGGTGCGAAGGACAACCTTGTAGTAGTGTGTCGGCACAGCGCAAGCCTTGCCTTTACCCTTATTATCCCACGCATAGTTGTAATTTGCACCCTGCTCAAAGTGCGCTCCCGTAACGACATAGAGCGTATCCTTGCACATATACTTTTCGCCTCGTAGAGCATCTTCAAGGCTCATCCAAGTGCCACCATTGAGCGACTGCAACTGCGGTGTAACATTTGTGCAGTAGAAGGTCGTGAGATTATCCTCTCTCGAAGCGACACGGTCTGCCGAAGGGAGGTGATGACCACGAGAGTGGGTGTTTGTACCGCCACCCTGCGAGTAGTAGGAGCCACTTAAATTGGGCTCAAATTCATCTGCAATACAGCAAGGATCATAGCCCCAGTTATCTTTGCGAGAAGCATCGCCGAGATAACACTCGTGCAACGGGTATGCCACCCATATCGAGCAGTATCTCTCCTTGTCGAAGCAGAACGAGTAGTTGCGCAACTTGTTGTTTGACGGCAAGACGCTATGATGTCCATACTCCCAATTTGCATTCTCCACCATTGCAGGCAACTCCGCCCAACCATTCACATTAAGCGGGGCTTGCGACACCGTGATAGTTTGAGATAGATTATGCTCTTTGTTCGAAAAGATAATCTCACCTGTGCGCTCCGATGCGTGAGTCGAAGGGCTTGCTGTGATGTTCACAACAAAGTTTTTATCCTTCATTACCGTGAGCCAACCAACACTCGATGCAATATCGTACTCAACATTTGCATAGACCTGCACCTTTTGTGTTCCTCCATTTCCCGCAAACGACACCTCCTTTACGGGAGCATATATAGCGGGTTTTGTAGACTCTTCGCCGTTGCTTGGTATGCACGACATAATAGCACAGCAGAGCAGTGCAAGGAAAAGTAACAACTTTTTCATCGTTTCACAAGTTTTACAACATTCTCAACATGGTGCGTATGTGGGAACATATCCACTGGCTGAACAGCCACAATGCGATACATATCGTTCATCAACGCCAAATCGCGTGCTTGGGTTGCAGGGTTGCAACTTACATAAACAATGCGCTCAGGTGCAGCATTCAAGATTACATCAATCACCGGCTCATCAACGCCTGCACGAGGAGGGTCGAGAATAATCACATCGGGACGACCATTCTTGGCG
>JAEIGA010007408.1_pt1 | contig 16685 bp, 12 predicted proteins | sample 9270691 | NCBI WGS metagenome assembly JAEIGA01 (sample SAMN17057246, study PRJNA624740) | gut metagenome | biome: biome; isolation source: fecal sample | host: Bos grunniens | place: China: Xizang | collected 2019
GTGAAGAGGTCTTTAACGATGGTGTTGAATTCAGCATATCTGCCGGTTACGAAATCAGTGAAGAGGAGACCGTTGCAGTTTTCGATAGCGATCTTTCTGATAGCGTTTTCGAAAGCGAATACGCCAGCAGCGTCGATTTCACGAGCTTCAGCAAAGGTGTACCATCTGATGGTGTACTGATCAAGGCCGTTGAGCCAGTAGCTGTCATTGATGTAGTCTTCTTCAGAAATGATGAAGAAGTAGGGGTTGAAACCGATAGCCTGGTTGTAAGCTTTGGAAGAGGTAGCGAAGCCTTTGTAGAACTGACCGAAGTACATATCAGCGTAAGCTTCAGGCATATCATCTTTACCATTTACTTCAGCTTTAAGGGTATCGTAGATGCTGTTAACGGTGTTGATAGCATCTTTAACTGCTTTGTTTCTGCCAGCGTTGAAAGTAGCGTCAACGAGTTCGTTGTTAGCATCCTGACCGAAGTACCAAGCAGAAGCAGCAGCAACGATCTTAGCGTTGATGTCAGCTTTGATTTCAGCGATTTCTTCAGCGGTAGTAGCCTTGCTGAAGAGGTACTGATCTACAGTGTATTCGGTGGTGTAGTTTTTCCAGAAAGAATTTCTGTTGTGAAGTTCAACCCATTCGCCGCAACCGTCGTCGCAGTTAAGGTCGTCGTTCTTGGTAAGGATTTTGGTCTCTTTGAGGAGAGCGATGGTGTTAGCATCGAGCTCGGGACCATAGATTACAAGGTTCTGGATAGAAGCCTTGAGAGTGGTTCTGTCTGCTTCGTAATCAGTTTCTGCAGCGGCACCTACAGAAGAGAGAAGAGCGGTAGCAGACATAGAAATTACCATTGCCATTACAAGAATAGCGGAGATAATTTTCTTGCTCATTGGATGTTTTCCTCCTTCAAATTTGCCTCTTTTCGAGGCTTGTTAAAATAAAATTTTGGGCGTTTGGGTTTTTTCGGGATAGTTTCCCCTTGGAAACCTTTTGCCTTGTACACATTATATTACATTTCTTCCAAAAAATCAAGCCCTTTTTTGTAATTTTTCGGGTTTGGATTGTAATTTGTATGAATGAACAAAGATTTGGATTTAATTTATTTTGTAATATACAAAATGCACATAAAAATCGGTGAATTGCGGTGGTTTGGAGCCTAATTTTTGTAACAAACGGATGTTAAAGGCGTTGTAATATATTACAATTTCAATTTTTGTAAATATTACAGGGGAATTGAGGAAAGTTGATAGTATCAAGGGTTTTTGAGATTTTCACGGAATGAAAGAAGTTGAGATAAAAAGGGAGAGAAAATGTAATAAATCAAGATTTAGGGGTGTAAGAAAGGGAAAACACTACATTTAGTGTTTTCCCTAAAATATTATCAAAAAAGGTCGCTATGAGAGCCGGTTCTGGCAAGGAAGAGTAAAAGTTTACCGTTATCAATTTTATAAACGAGCAACCAATCCGGAGCGATATGGCATTCGCGGAAGCCGTTATAATCGCCGATAAGGGGATGATCTTTAAATTTTTGATCTAAAGGCTCACCATTTGCGAGGGTAGAGATTACATTTGAGAGTTTAGAGAGATCGAGGCCTCTTTTATGAGCCAGTTTAAGGTCTTTTTTAAACTGATTAGACGGGACGATTTCAAGTTTCACTCAAAATATCCTCCAACATATCATCTGCATTATTATATTTTTTATAATTTTCGGGAGAGTTGATTATAGAGTGGTATTCGGCGAGAGCATCGACGGTGGTTTTGTTGGGGATATTTCTTGTAATTTCGAAAGGGAAAGCGCCTTGGTAGATCATTTGTTTAAGGAAGATATTAATGGCTGTAGAGAGATCCATACCAAAATCAGAGAGAAGGGCTTGGGCTTTTGATTTAGTTTCGGCGTCGATTGTAATATTTGTAGATACTTTAGGCATAATAAAACTCCTTTCTATGTTAATATTATAACATAATATGCGCATGATGTCAATATATATACAACAAAAAAAGAACCCAGAAAGAAAATCTGGGTTCTTTTGATGTTAAGCGATAATTAGTCAGCTGTAAGACCGGATCTTTCGATGCCCTGGATGAAGTATCTCTGAGCAAAGAGGAACACGATGAGGAGCGGGAAGATCATGAGGATGGAGGCTGTATCGTAGAGGGTCTGCTGCTGAATGAGCTCGGATACGCCCTTAGTAACATTGCTTACGGTGTTGGAAAGAACGACCATGTTAGGCATAAGCATGTTATTGTAGGTGGTATCGGTCCACTGCCATGTGAAGGAGAAGAGGAAAACGGTGATCATCATGTTAGTGGCGTTGGGGAGCATAACAGAGAAGAATGTACGAAGGGGGCCTGCACCGTCGATGTACGCTGCTTCGTCGAGAGCCTTAGGAAGGCCTCTGAAGTGCTGACGCATGAGGTAGATATACAGACCGTTTTTAAGACCGAGACCGGTAGCGGACATAACTGCCATGGGCCAAACGGAGTCGATAATAGAGATGTTACCGATGAAGTATCTGAAACGAACATACAACGGGAGCATAATGGTCTGCGGGGGAATGATAAGGGTAAGGATAACGATGAAGAAGAGGAGGTTTTTACCCTTGAAGTTAAATCTTGCGAAGCCGTAGCCTGCGACGCAGGAAACGAAAACCTGGAGGATAGACGTTACGAGCGAGAGGCCTGCGGATCCGATAAGAGCTTCCCAGTACTGGATATTTTGAATCGCGCGCTGGAAGAAGAATGTTGAACCTTCACGGGGAATAAACATAACAGTTTTATCTTCGAGGTCAGCTGTGGACATGAAGGAAACTATTGTTTTAACGAGGAAGGGGTAAAGGATCATGAATGCGATACCGACGATAATGATAAAACGTGCGATAGACCAGAGCACTCTACCTACGCCGCCCCAGTTGAAATTTTTTCTCTTCCATCTTTCCCAGTCGAAGTCTGCATATTTACTGGGATTAAGTTTTGCGAGAAGGTTTTCGATAAAATTTCTTTTATCGTTTTCGTGACCTTCTACAACGTAGTTAATTTGTCTCATTAATACTGTCCCTCCTTAATCCTGATAAATAATGAGTTTACGGACGAGAAGAACAACAATACCAACGAATACGAGAACTACGAGGAGGTAGATCCAGGAGAATGCGGAAGCGAGAGCATATTCGCTTGCATTTTCGAGTGCGCCGTTGATAAGGGATACTGCTGCGTTGTCCGCTTTGAGGAACATATCGATAACTGTGTAGATAAGGTTAACAAGGATCAGCGGGCTGATCATGGGGAAAGAGATCTTCCAGAAAACTTCCCAGCTTGTTGCGCCTTCAACTTTAGCAGCTTCGTACATAGCATCAGAGATAGACTGGAGACCGGAGAGGAATACGAGCATCTGAACACCGGAAGAGGTGATAACGCTGTAAAGACCGTCAACGGCGCCGAGAACTATAGCTGCGAGGTCTTCGTTCTGAAGAACTACCATAACGAGCTGGCGGAGCTGAGCATAGTTAAATACGTTCGCCATACCGGAAGAGCTGCCAACGTCCATCTTTTCTGCGGAGCTATAAATATCGAGCATAGAGCTCATGTTTTCGAACTGAGCAATAATACCGGTAGAAATAACAACGGGGATAAAGAAGATAACACGGGCAACGGTTCTTCCTTTAAAGTTCTGGTTAAGAACGTTTGCCATGAAGAATGCGAAAATAAGAATGATCGGGATCTGAACGAGAAGACCGAGGGTGGATTCAACGACTGTACGGAGGAAGTCCGCTTCAACGAAGAGAGCCTCGTAGTAGTTCTCAAGACCGATGAAAATTGTGTGGAAGCCCTTAGCGTCAACTTTGATTTCACTTATAGAATAAATGAAAGACTGGACGATAACGGGGATGTAGATGAACGCAAGACCGATGATGATCGGAAGTACGAAAATATAACCGTAGAGACTCTGTTTGCGTTCAAGGGAAAGTTTGTTTCTTTTGATCTGCTTCGGTTTTTTAGCTGCAACTTCTGCGCTCATTTTACTTCACCTCCAAATATCCGTTTGCGGGAACGATGCTTCTGTCTTCGAGTTCTACATCGTGGCTGTTGTAGTTGATGTAAAGCTCAAGTGCGCCGTTACCGTAGATTACGTGGTATACGCCTGTGGTTTCAATTCTCTGTACAGAGGGAGTATCTACGCCTTCAACGTAACCTTCGTCACCTTCCTGAAGCATAGTGATCTCGCCGTCATAAACGAGATATGCTTTTGCTGTTTCGTGAAGAGTGATTGTTTCGGAAGTTACTTTGTCGAGGATAGAAGAAACTTCTTTGTAGAGCTCAACTGCTCTGTCAAAGCTGTCTGTGTAGTGGAGAGAATAGAAATTATCAAAATTAGTGTTGTCAAATACATCGTTTTCATCGTACATCCAACGGAAGTGAACACCGCTACCTGTTTCGAGACACTTGAGAAGGTGTGTTTCGTAGTCGGTAGAAAGGTTGAACGCTTCGGAAGCGTACTGCTTGTAACCGTGGAGAACCATCTGGAGGAACGGAATAGCGCCGGTCGAAGAGAGGAACTCACTGGAACCAATGGGAAGATTTACGATGTGATCTGCATATTTCCAGGTGTAGTCGTTACCTGTTGTAACGAGCATTTCATAACCGTCATTACCGAAGAGTTCGAGAGCTTCGATATGAGCGTCAAGAGCCTGGGTTCTGTTAAGGATGTTACCAACTTTGTAGTTGGAGTTAAGTTCCTTACCGATATTGCCGAGAGAGATCTGCTTATTGTCGATAACCTTTTCAAAGCCTTCCTTATAAGAAGCTGCGAGGCCGGGAATAAGGCCGGGAGAAAGGATTGTCTGAGTATAATCGCCACCCTGGTTGGTCATACCGGTTGCGGGGTCACGGGAGTATACACGTGCAACACGCATGTCGAGACGACGTGCAGCGTCGTTGGTGTAGTTAAGAGCGTCGGTAACTTCATCTTTGTAAACGTAAAGGAAGTTTGCAGAGGGGAAGAAGCCAACTTTTTCGGACTTAAGGTAGGAAACGAGATCTGCAAGATCTTTCTTGGAGCCCATTTCGTCCATAAGCTCGGGAGTGCTGTTGATGGTGTTATAGTAACCGTCGTTAGACCAGTGAGAATAGAGGACATTGATGTTTGCAACGCCTGCATCAACGAGTTTTTCAACGATTTCTTTAACTTCAGAGTAGCTTGTAAGAGCTTTTGTAGCGTCTACAGGAATACCTGCAACAGACTCGTTTTTGTTGATCGCGCCGAGAAGTTCTGCATAGAAAGGAGTCTTTGTTCCCTTAGAAACGGTTTCAGAGGGAAGAATTTCTTTTTCAATGAGATAATCTCTGTAAAGTTTAGCGTAATCGGAATAAGTAAGGTTACCTTCGTTGAAGAAGTAGCTTACCTGGAATTTAGCAACCTGTTTTTCTTTTGAAAGAACTACACCGGAAGAAGAGTTATCCATAGGACCGGAGGAGGTGTTGCCCTGACCGCCGGAGTATGTACGGTAGTCTCTTTCGGAGTAAACGAGGTCATAGTTGATAGAAGCACCGGGGTTGTTGGTGGAGTTGGTGGGTCTTGCAGTAGCAAAAGCCTGAGCTTTACCGTCTTCAAGAATTGCCATCATACCGCCAAGGTCAGATCTGTCGTAAATAAGATACGGAGAAACGATCTGCATCATCTTGGTGTCTTCTTTTTCTTCCTGGAATGTAAGGTCGCCGCCGTAGATACGGTCGGTGTAAACGGAAGAGGTTACATAGCCTTCAGCAGGCATGTAAGCACCGGAACCGTCACATGTAATAATGTAACCTTTGTTCGCAGCTTTGGAAGAAGGCATGGATGAACCGAAAGATCTGAGGAGAGAGATCTTATAGATCTTCTGCTTGGAAGGAGCCTGAATGAGGGAGGAGTCTACATTTACGGTAAGACCTTCTTCGGTAAGAGTGAGGTCTACGGGGATTGTAAACATAACCGCACGTTCGGGACCGGAGTATTCAACTGCTTCCATTTCTTTCTTAACGATGTCGGCGGTAACGCCTGCGAGCATCATCGCATCTTTAACGATACCCTTCTGTCTGGTGTTAAGAGTACGGCAAATGTACATCGGAATAACGTCGAGAAGAGGATAGTTTCTGATAAGACGTTCTCTGTCGGCAAGGTCAAGAGTTTCGGGAGTAACGAGCTTGTAGTTGGATTTAAGGTCCTTGAGAGCTTCCTGACCGACTACCTTGCCGTCTTCGTCAAGTTCGGTACGAGCTTCAAGTCTCTGCTGGATCCATTCGTATCTTTCAACGGTAATAACGGGAGGAACGAGGTCCTTATCCGGGTCGTTACCGAGAGTGTAGATGATTCTGATCTGGTTGTCAGACATTTTAACTATCTGAACTCTGTTGGAGTCGAGACAGTGTTCGCGGTAGTTGAATTCGAAACGTTTGTTTGCAACGTCATACGCTTCGAGAGCGACTGCGGAAACGATGGGGTTCATAACTTCCATATGAGGAGTACCCTTGATGTCCTTGGAAGGAGCTTTTACGTTAGCGTAAGTGGAGTTAACCTCATAGTTGGAGTTGGAGTGCCATACGTGACCGGTAGTTTTATCAACAACTGCAAAGTCGGTAAGAGAACCGCCCTGAGCAGCAAGGTCAGCGTCTTTACCGTCGGTGAGGTCCATGTAAAGCGCATAATAATCGTTTTCCATGATGAGGCTCATCTTGGTGATACCCTGCTTGATGTTGGTGGTAGAACCGTCTTCGTTTGTGATAGTGTAGTTGGAAACGTTCTTGCCTACTGCTGTTGAATAAGCGGAATCAACAGTCCAGGTTTCGTTTACGATTTCCATTTCGAGTTCTTCGTCGTAAGTGGTTGTTTTAACGTTATGAGCGATAACTTCGCCGTCGCCGATAAGCATAGCGATGTGCTCTTCACGCATTTCTTCACTTACATATTCAGGAGCAGTGCTTTTCTGAGCGGAGCTGCAAGATGCAAGAACAGAAACTGTGGAAAGCATCATAACAGCTGCCATGATAAGAGATAAAATTCTATTCATATTAGTCACTCCTCCTTATTCGTTAATTCTGAAGCTGATCTCGGTGTACAACTGGGTAATAAAGCCAACTACCTGCTGTACAAGGAAGAAAAGAAGAACGATGATAAATGCGATAACTGCCATACCGATGATAGAAAGGATAGCGGTTATAATAGCTTTCTTAACAGTGTACTGATGAGTTACCATCATACCGAAGAATACCATGCCGTAGCACCAAACGAGGCCGAAGCTTATAATGAAGGTGTACATAGCGGATTCGGAAAGAGTTAAGAAATTAGAGAGGGGGATAGCGAGGAGGTTGATAAGAGTCATGGGAACAGTCGCATAAGCGGTAGCTGTGAAAATGTCTCTTAATTTACCGTCACCATCCATAAGAGAGGTGAAGCACCAGTTTGCGATGATGAACAAAATAAAGGGAAGAACCGCAATTGTAAGCTCATAAGGGATGTTAAGGTTGAGCTTAGAACCGGGATCGCAGAAAAGATAGCCTGTATACTGTCTTTTGAGGATTGCGGAAATACCGAGTACGATGAAAAGGAATACAGCACCGGGAAGGTTATGATTGCGGTGGTCTCTTTTAAGTTCGTAGAAACCGTCGATGGGATGTGCGAGAATGTAGAAAGCATACGGAAGGCGTTTAAACATCTCGAGAATACCGGAGCCTAATCTTTTAGCGTAAAATCCTATAGACTGCATTTATTTTGCCCTCCTTTTCTTATTCTTATTGTTTTTGCGTACGTTGCGTACAACATAGATCACGATAACAGCAACTACAAGAGCGATGATACTGAGAACGATAAGAGTGAAGTTCTGAGAGAGCTCTTCTTTTCTGAGTTCGGTATAAGCCTTGGAGTAGTTGTCTTTTTCGTTAGCTTTGGAGTAGTATACGAGAGCCTTTTCGTAGTGTTCGAAACGGGATTCATCGTAGTTAGCCATAGCCTGACGCATTTCTGCTTTACCGAGACCGGTATATGCGATGAACATGGTGGAGTTGAAAGTTGTGATTTCTTTCCAGAGTTCAGCAGCTTCGTCAAAACGACCGGAAGAGTTAGCTGTTACAGCCGCGTTGATAAGTCTTGCATATTCGGTTGTCTCGTAAACGGTAATGGATTTATTACCGATATCGGAAATGATGATGTGTTCGCCACGGATAGCGATGGAGTTAGCGGTTCTGAAACGGCCGTTCTGGTCAGTAGCGGAGCCGCCGCCCATGTAAAGAAGGTTGCCGTCGGGATCGTATGTGAAGAAACGACCGGAACGGGCATCGATGATGGTGTAACGTCCGCTTTCGTTGTCAACTGCTACGTCAACGATCTGAGGAGAAGAGTTGAAACTGAAAGTAAGGTCGCCGACCGGGGGGAATACGCCTGTTCTGCGGAGAACGTCAGAACCTGCGGGAGAGAGCTTCTTAACGGGAGCAAGAGCACCGGAAACGCTGTTGCTGCCGATAGCGGAGAGAAGGTCCATACCGTCGATAGTGCTGATGGTAGAATAGATAAAGCCACGGTCGTCGATATTGATGTTACTGTATTTGGTAGGAACATATTTAACGAGCTGCTTTTTCTGTTCTTCGGTAGCGATAACACGCCAGAACCAGTCTGCTGCGTCATAAGTTACCGGAGGAGCACCGAGGAAGGAACGGAAGTTGCCTTCGTCGTCGATTTCAAGAAGACCTCTGTTAACAGCATACGCGATTACCTGATAGGAACCGGTTCTGTCAACAACGAGTTTAACGGGTTTGAAAACATAGTCGTCAATAACGTCTACGTCAACGCCCTGAACAACGCTCTGAACGTTACCTTCGATATCACAGCAAACGATACGTCTGTTCTGTGTGTCGGCAACGTAGATAAGGCCATCCTCGTCAACATAGACACCTTCGGGAGCAAAGAACTGATTCTTGTTGTGAGAAAGCATTTCCTGATCCTGGAAGGGAGAACCGTCGGAATTGGTTTTACCGGGGATATATGTATAGAGGTTGGGGGAGTTTTTAAGAGTATCGATAATTGCTACGGTCTGATAGTCTTCGTCGATAACAACAATTCTGTTGCCGCCTTTATCTACGATATAAAGAAGATCATTTCTAACGTAGAGGTCAGCGGGCTGGAATGATCTGTCGAGTCCGAGATCACTTGCGCCGAGAACTTTAACTGCCTTGTAAGCAAGAGGAGCTTCAACGGCGTTGCCGAGGTAGCTGTAAAGGTAGTTATCGGAGATTTCGGAGGTGATCGGAAGCGCAAATGCGGGAAGTGCGGTGGAAACGATCATAACCGTGAGGAGAATAAGCGATACCGCGATTTTGATAAATCCGTTTTTCATCTTTTTTCTCCTTTCAATTAGTCTTTCATACCGGAGGATGCCATCGTTTCGAGAATGTTAGACTGGGTAATAACGAATGTAATAACCGGTACCAACATCATAACGATAGAAACTGCGGTTGCAACGCCGGCTCTTGCGATACCTGCAGCTGCGATCTGAGAAAGAGCGTAAGCGAGAGTTTTAAGCTCTTCGCGGTAGATAAAGATAGATGCACCCATGTTCCAAAGTTCCTGAACGGCGAACACGATAAGAGTGATCCAACCGGGTTTGATGGAGGGCATGAGGATCTGCCAGAAAATTCTGAATTCGCCTGCACCGTCGATACGTGCAGCTTCGAGAACGGAGTCGGGGAACTGGTCGATGAACTGTTTTACGAGGTACATCGCGGTGGAGTTACCGAGAGCGGGGATCAGAATGGAGTAGTATGTGTCGATCCAGCCGAGGTTAGCCATGATAATGTAGTTAGCGATAGCTGCTGCCGGGGCTGCGAACATAAGAGAGAGAGTAACGATCTGGAATATAAAGTTTTTACCTTTAAACGAACGCTTCGAAACGGGGTAAGCACACATCGAAGCGGAGATAACTCTGAACGTTGTACCGACGACAGTGATAAATAATGTGTTGAACAAATATTTAGACATCGGAACGAGAGAGTTCGACATGATGTTAAAAAGGTCTATATAGTTTTTGAAGGTCGGGTTTTTAACTATAAGGTTCGGCGGGAAAAGCCAAAGCTCGTGGAGAGGCTTAAGGGACTGAGAGATCGCGTAAACAAGGGGGAAAGCCATGAAAGCACCCGCAATGAGAAGGAACGCGAACATCATAAGGTCGCCGCTGAACGATCTGTTAACCCTGTTATACTTAAACAGCTTTTTCTTCTTATAATATATAAGACGGCCGTTTTCATCGTATTTCGGTCTGCGTTTTATAATACCGAAAAGGGGTTTAGGATTTTTATAAACAACCTGAACTTCATCATCTAATCTTTCTGCCATGATAAAAAACCTCCTTTTCCTTAATTATTTACCGATACGGGCAAGAATGAACTGAATAACTTTGTTTGCAACGAACGAAATGATAAAGAGAAGCGTAGCGATAGCGCACGCGTAACCCATTTCGAAACGAACCCCGCCGTAGTCGTCGAGGTGATGCATGATGGTGTGGAGCGCATAGTCAGTGGTCGGGAAACCGAAGATCTGAGTAATGATACCGCCGACACCGAAAGAACCGGTGATGTTAAGAATAGCACCGAACATCAACTGACCTTTCATGGAGGGAAGAGTTACAAAGTAGAGTTCCTGCCATCTGTTTTTGATACCGTCAACCGCAGCTGCTTCGTAAAGAGAACGGTCAACAGTCTGAAGACCTGCAATGAAGGTAAGGAACGTTGTACCGAGAGCCTGCCAGAGGATACAAACGATACATACGGGCCACATGTATGCGGGGTCTTTAAGGAACAGGATCGGGTCTGTGGTAAGACCAAGGTTAAGGAGAACACCGTTGATATAACCGTAACGGTCACCGGAGAAGAGGAGCTGCCATACGAAACCGAAACCACCGGAAAGAGACGGAGCATAGAAGAGCAAGGTCAGGAATGCACGGGGTTTAGCGGGAACTTCGTTGATGAGCCAAGCAAGACCGAAACAGATAATATAGCTGATAGGACCTGTTACGAGAGCTATAATAAATGTATTCTGGATAGCGAGGGTGAATATCTCGTCGTTAAGGAAGAGCTTTTCATAGTTGGCGAGGCCGACAAAAGTGGGCATTTCCAACATATTAAAGTTCGTAAGACTGATGAACAACGAAATGAAAACGGGGGCAACTGTAAATGTAAAGAAAGTTACAAGGAACGGACCGAGGAATACAATAAGGTCAAGGTTCTCAAACTTTTTCTTTTTTGAAATAGAGCTAACTTTGTTTTTCATTGATATTTCCTCCTTCCTTAATCAATTTCGAAACCGAGTTCAGCACGTTTGTAACGAAGCTCGTCATCGATAGGTTTAACATAGTCGAGAAGAGTTTCACGCGGGTCGGTTGCATCGTTAACAACGCTGAGGAATGCGAAGTTAAGGTTACGAGTAAGAGCGTAGGAACCGGGAACCTGGGGATAACCTACAACGTATTCACGCTGTTCCATAAGAACTGCGAGTTCGTCTGCTCTCCAAGGCATTCTCTGAAGAGCTTCGGTGTTAGCGGTAGTGTAACGAGCTGCGGTACCGAGAATAGATTCGATTTCGCGGCCGTATTCAACCTGAGCTTCAGTGCCGGTCCACCACTTCATGTATTCCCAAGCAGCTTCCTTATCTTCAGCAGCAGCCATCATTACAGATGATACAGCGGAAGCGATAACGGAACGGTCGATAGAACCGTCTTCTTTAACAGTACCGGGAACAAGGCCGAAGGACCAGAGGCCTTTGATTTCGGGTGCGAATACGGAGATCTGGTTGTAGAAGTCGTATGTCTGCATACCCATAGGCATTTCTGCAAATCTGAAACGGTTTGCAAAGTTAGATTCAACAGGGAGCTTATAGCTGGTGTAGAGGTCGGTCCACTGAATGAAGGATTCGATCGCTACTTCTGAGTCAAGAGCACAGGATTTACCTGCATCGTTGTAGAGCTGACCGCCGTTCTGATAGAGGAGGGTCTCAAACGCAGGAGGAGCAAAGTCCATGTATCTCTTCTGAAGTTTAGCAATGATGTCGTAAACTTCGTCCCATGTATTGGGAATAGAGAGATTGTATTCTTCAAGAATATCCTGACGGTAGAACATTACGAGGAATGTCTGGGTTTCGGGGAGACCGTAGTGACGGATGTCGCCGTTGCCCCAGTCAAGAGTTGTGGGAACGATAGCGGAGTCGAGGAATGCTTCTGTAACTTCATCGAAGTCTTCGAATATATCAAGTTCCTGCAGTGCGTTACGGGCCGCATAGTTCATAACTGTTTCTGCATCCTGGTTCATTGCTACGTCAGGACCTTTACCTGCGAGGGTAGAGGGCAAGAGAGCACCGGAGGGAACGAGTTCGAGGTCAACGTTGATACCGGTATCGGGAATGAAGCTGCGGTCAACGAGCTGACGAACTACCTGAGCGTAGTCACGCGCAGATGTAACACCCGCCATCCAAACTGTTACGCTCTGATCGTAAGTATCGGAGCTTGTAGCGGAGATAGCGTTAACGTCGGTAAAGAAGGAGGAGAAGAACATTACAACCTGGTGTGCAATGCCGGCAAAGAAGTTTGTTTCTGCCTTGGGAACTTTGTAGTCCTTGTCTGCAACGAGGATGTAGTCAACTTCGAGAGGCTGCTCACGAGCGGTAAGGAGCCAAGAACCGAGGTTACCGATATTGTTCTTAAATCCGGAGAATTCCTTGGGAATCTTATCAGGATCTTCGTACATAGTATAGAGCTGGTCGAAAACAGTTTCGAGGGTAGCGGTCTGTTCGCCGCGTTCGCCGAGAATGTTAACGAGCTCGTCGTGGATCTTTTTGAGGATGTCAGCCTGAGCTTTAAGGTCAGAGATGGTTTCGGGAATTTCTTCGTCGAAGTCATAGTCTCTGTACTGGTCAGGAGACTGACCGGTGATCATGATGATACGGCGGTAGTCAGCGTTGAGCTTGATGATAACAGCTTCAACCGCGTTGATGATATCAGCCATATCGCCGAGAACTGCTTTAAGACGAATGGTGTTTTCGCCTTCGTTGAAGTGGAAGAGAAGATCGTTGTTATACTCGTCCTTGGGCTGAACCATCTGCCAGTTGGAGTTGTAACCAACACGTACAGCAGCAGCCTGCTCGTAGGGAAGTTCGTTGTTAACGGTGATTTCTCTGGAGGAGAATGCACCGGAAGCAGCGTTCTGACGGGCACGGATAGCGAGTTTGTACATACCTTCTTCAGCTACGTCAACAGTGTACTCGATCCACTGACCGGGGGTCTTCCAGGTAGAAGTACCGGAGGTAGAACCGAGCATGTTCATTTTAATGGTACCGGAGCTTGCGGGAGAAGTGGATGGGGAAGCTCTGTCAGTACCTGCGAAAAGGGTAGCTTCGGACTTAGCAGCAGGATATTCACACTCTATCTTAGCGATAAGGTCTGTACCGCTCTGATCGAGGTAAGCATACTCGGACATAGTGTCGTCGTAGTCTGTGTAAGTGGAAGCGCCGTAAAGTCTGAGACCGGAGATAGCGATGGGTTCACGAACGGAAGCGAACGTGATGGTGTGCTCACCTTTTTCAAAGTAGAACTGAAGGGCACCGTCATAAGCGCCGGAGGAGTCCTTAAAGAAAGCACCGTCAACCCACTTGGGAGCTTCAACCTGAACGGGACGAAGCTGGTTACCGGTTTCATCCTGAATGAAGTAGTTGTCGTGATCTTTGGGATCAGCAACGTCGTCGGCATAAATTCTGTCGAGAGATGTAGAACGTGCTTCGGTAAAGAGATATTCTCCGTCAATGAGAATGCCTCTTTCGATAGCTGCACCTTTACCCGCGATGGGGAAATAGTCTACACCGATGGAATACATACCGGTTTTTTCGACATTGACTGTATACATTATTTTACTGAGCTCAGTCGTTACAGCAACGTTGGAACGACCTTCGACGGTTTTAACTTCCGCATCACCGTTGATATCTTCGAACTGAGTTACGTCGATATCGATAGGCTTGTCGGCAACAGCCGTCTTCATATAGTTCTGCAGGTATTCACCGTAAGAACCGCTCTTGTATACAGGCACAAATACCGAAACACCGGATTCTTCAACGATTCCCGAGCTTGCGAAAGACATAACGGGGAAGATCTGAACCGTCATAACAACAGCAAGAATGATCGCCAAAGATTTCAGTTTGCAAATGCGCACTGCAAAACACCTTCCTTAATTAATTGCTTGAAAAAACCGCCCGTACGGCCGCTTTTACAGCTTTTGTCTGATAATTATAATACTTTCCCTTAATCTTGTCAATAAGTTTTCCTCCCCTTCCCTAAAAGGGAAAATCGCCTTTTGAACCCGATTTGTGAAAGTTGACCACAATCTTATTATGTCATACTACATTTTTAGCTAATTTTACCCATCATATTTTTCGACCTGTATTACATGCATTACAAGAAAAACACCACATATAGACATTTTAAGAGTTAAAGAAAACTCTTGATCTACATTTAGTGTCAAGCCTCAAAATTCAACGTTTTTGTGTTGTACAATTTCAACAAACTTTTTCGCCTTTTTCAAGTTTCGAAGTTTAGCCACATAAAAAAACGTAAACCGACACAGTTTTGCCTTTTTCACGACAGAACTGCATCATTGCGAATAAAGAGGTAAAAACATAAGGGCAGATTTTAGGGCATAAAAACGAAGTGATGACAGGGCAGAATCAGAATAAAATGAGATAAATCACATTTCTGTCTGTCTTTTTGTAATAAGCTTAGCTGCTTTATAGATATCGCCGCAGCCGAGGGTGATGAAAAGGTCGCCCTCCTGAGCCATTTCGAAGACTCTGTCGGCAATTTTGTCGAATGATTCGCAATATTCGCCGTTGGGAAGCCTTGAAACGACGTCTTCCGCGTAGATATTATAAAGATCGTTGGTCTCACGCGCCGCATAGATAGGAGCCACGAGCACGTGATCGACAGTTGAGAGAACGGAAACGAAGTCATCCATAAGCATTTTTGTACGGGAGAAAGTGTGCGGCTGATGGATGGCGATGATACGTTTGAACCCGACGGCGCGCGCGGTATCGAAAGTTACCTTGTACGCATCGGGATGGTGGCCGTAGTCATCAGCGATAACAGCTCCGTTGACGATGCAGTGATACTCAAATCTTCGTTCCGCACCCGAATAAGCGCAGAGACCTCTGATAACAGTATCGGCATCGAGACCGTAGACCGTACACGCGGCGGCAGCGGCAAGAGCGTTTTTAACATTATGCGCTCCGGGCACAGCGAGGCGGACGGTTCCGAGCATGTTTTCGCCGTCGAACAGGTCAAAAACACCGCATCCTTTGTCCATTGAAATATTTTTCGCATGAAATCTGCCTTTTTCAAGACCGAAAGACACTGTTTTGCCCTCGTAGCCGTTTATCATCTCAAGGGAGGCATCGTCCTCCGCATTGTAGACGACGGTTCCGTCGGGCTTTGTGTTTTTCAGGTACTTTTTAAAGGAATTGATCAGATTTTCGCGCGTTTTGAAATATTCCATATGGTCCTCGGCAATATTGAGAACGACCGAGACATCGGATCTGAAATGCAAGAACGATTCTTTGTATTCGCAGCTTTCGAACACGCAGACATCATTCGTCTTTCCGATCGTGTAGCCTGAACCGAGACGTTTCATATTACCGCCGAGGATCGCGGAAAAGTCGAACATTGATTCCATAAAAACAGACGTTATCATCGAACTTGTCGTTGTTTTTCCGTGAGTACCCGCAACGCCGACAGTCTTCCTGTACCCGTCAAGAAGCGCGCCCAAAAGCTCTGCGCGTCGGAACACGGGGATACCGAGCTCGACCGCAGCCTTTATTTCGGGGTTCTCGTCGGAAACTGCGTCTGTTTTAACGACAGCGTCGGGACGTTCGTTCGTAATATTTTCGCTCACCTGACCTATTTTAACGCGGATCCCGTTTTCCGTGAGACTGTCGGTTGCACCGCTGCTCTGCATGTCTGAGCCGCAGACGTCCTTACCGCGAAGCTTAAGGATCTTGGCAAGACTGCTCATTGACGAGCCGCCTATACCCGAGAGAAAATATTTACCGTAGGAATCAATATTCAACTTGACCTCTCCGTTTCTGTAAAATGATATATTATAATATGTATATTTTCGTTGTGTCCTCAGATAATATACATAGTATAATCAAGTAAATAATTCGGAGACCTCTCCGAGAAAGGTTTGCTTTCAAAAGAAAGCCATTGTTAAAATGAAAATAACAGATATAAAGATACGCAGACTTTACGACCGCGACAAGATGAAAGCCGTTTGCTCCGTAACATTTGACGGAGAGCTTGTTGTTCACGATATAAAGGTTATCGAAAACGACGGAAAAACGTTTATCGCAATGCCGAGCAGACGTTCAAAAGAAGGCTTTTTCTCGGATATCGTGCATCCGATAACCCAACCGATGAGAACATATATCGAAAGCGAGGTTTTAACGGCTTATAAAAGTCATAAAGACGGCAGCTCCACCCTGCCCGATGCGCTTATCTGAGCTCTTCGATCTTATCAGTAATAAAATATGTGGAGAGAAGGAAAACAATACCAAGCGGGATGTTGACCCACTCAAGCGAGAACGGCAGATTTATAAACTGGTTTATTCCATATGCAACGGCAAGAACGGTGTACGCAACCGAGAA
>JAEIGA010007409.1_pt1 | contig 16685 bp, 14 predicted proteins | sample 9270691 | NCBI WGS metagenome assembly JAEIGA01 (sample SAMN17057246, study PRJNA624740) | gut metagenome | biome: biome; isolation source: fecal sample | host: Bos grunniens | place: China: Xizang | collected 2019
ACACGGAATCACAACTTTAAACCTTGAACTTTGAACTAAGGCAATTGAACTTTATTCAAACTAATTTAAAAGACGCTTCAATGTTTGCTTATTTTTAGGCATCATTGAAGCATCTCTACTTATTGTCTTAAAAAAACGAAGCAATAATATCCTTAACCACCACAAAACCAACGACTAAAGAATATACCACTTTCAACAAAGTTCCAGCGACGAATCCCACGAATGATCCTATCTCCGAACGCCATGCGAGCTTGTCGTCAACACCAGACATCTTCTCTCCTATGTATGCCCCGAAAAACGGTCCTGCTAAGATTCCGATAAGTCCGAATGGACCGATAACAATTCCTAAAATCGGCAAGACGACTACACCAACTATCAATCCTATGGTGCTTCCTCGAACTCCCGCTTTAGTGCCACCGAATTTCTTCGTTCCCCATATCGGAACAAAATAATCGACAATCGTTATAACCGCACACAATATACCATATACAATTAATGTCTCATTTGAGTAGGTTATGTCGGTAAAAAAATGCAATAAAATCATCGCAGCATAACTAATCGGTACGCCAGGAAGTCCAGGCACCACGTCACCAACAATTCCTACAATAATGAAAATCACTGCTAATAAATAGATTATGTATTCCATAACTTTAAATTTTAATACTACCTAATAAATTTTAACTTACTACATATCAAATTTTAACTACTACAAAGATACATTTTATTTTAAACCGCTTAATTATTTTTCTACATTTGCAATACCAACAAACCATATTTTTTATGAAACGCTTTATATTTTCGGGCTTATTAGTCCTTGCTTTATTCACACCCATGTATGCCTGGGATATTCTTCAGCCAAGCGGAGGAAGAACAAACTCTCTTGGAAAATGTTCCGTTGCATTAAACGATTTATGGTCTTTACATAATAATCCGGCAGGCTTTTCCCTATATAAAGATTTAAGCATAGGAATATCGTATGAAAACCGTTTTTTATTAAAAGAATTAGGATACAAAAACGTCGGATTGTTATTACCATTAAAAAACTGTGTCTTTGGAATATCCGCATCTCAATTCGGATATGAACATTATAATGAAAATATAATCGGTTTCGCTTTGGCAAGAAACTTCGGTCCGTATCTGAAAATAGGACTTAAACTTGATTATATTTTTTTGAAATTTTCTGAAGATTATGAAAACTTCTCCACTCCCACTTTTGAATTAGGAATACAATATGAAATAAATGAGAATCTGAATCTCGGTGCTTATCTTTTCAATCCCATCCATGTCAAAATCAGAAGCATTAACAACTCAAAAATTCCGATAATCATGAGATTAGGATTCTCTTATTTCATCAAAGACGATTTCATGATAACAAGCGAAATTGAAGAAAACATTGAGGAAAACTTTTCTTACAGATTTGGCATCGAATACGAATGTTATAAAGGATTTTACATTAGAAGCGGGTTCCAACTTACGCCGAAACTGTTCACATTTGGAATCGGATATGATTACCAATGGTGCAGAATTGACGTATCCGGTCAAATGAATCAGGAATTGGGAACATCTATCAATTGCAGTCTTATTTTTATAATCAATACAAAAGTTTACAAGGAGGCTGCTTAATGAAAAAGATATTTGTACTTTTTATTTCAATCACTGCTTTATCTTCATCCAATTGTCAAATAAACAACGATTTCATCATCGAACAAATTGAAAAAATGGCAGAAGAAAGCGAAGAAGAATATTCTGATTATTCCGAAATGATAGAGGCTTATTGGAGTATAGTTGAAAACCCAATAAATATCAACAGTGACGACATCGACCAACTTGCTGAATTCAAGTTTATAAGTATTTTCCAATTAGAAAAAATTAAAAATTACAGAAAAAACTATGGAGACTTCCTATACTTTGAAGAACTTTACGAAGTTGATGAACTTGATGAAAAAAGCATAGAACTAATCAAGCCATTGATAAGCTTTGAAAACAAGAACATTTCTGACAAAATCTTTTTAAAAGATATTTTCAAATATGGAAAAAACAAAATACTATTTGAAGTAAATCAATGTCTTAACAAGAAAAAAGGTTATAAAGACATATCCGATTCTACACTTTACGATAATCCTAATTCAATATATTTAGGCAGTCCACAAAAAATATACTTGCGATATAATTTTTCGTACAAAAACAATATAGAAGCAGGCTTCGTTTTAGAAAAAGATCCAGGTGAATATCTTTTCAGAAAGAATATAAACGATTCTATCAGGAAAATGTTAGGCAAACAATGTTATTCCGGATTCGATTATTCTTCATTTCATATATTCATTTATAATTTAGTTTTTGTGAAGGCCTTAGCCATAGGAGACTACAAAGCCTCCTTTGGACAAGGTCTGACAATGGGAAATGGAATGTCATTCGTAGCAAATGGCGAAAGTCTTTTAAGAAGAAACAAAAAAATAAGTGCAAGCAAATCAGCAAACGAAGCATATTATTTAAGAGGTGTCGCAAGTACATTTAAATATAAAAATTTAGAATTAAGCCTTTTTTATTCAAACAAAAAGACTGATGCAAATATATCAACTTACGATACTATTAACGAAACCCCTTTGGAAATCACAAGCTTACAACAAAGCGGCCTACATCGAACTTATAATGAACTTATGGACAGAAAAGTCGTACGGCAACAATTATACGGAATGAATTTAAGTTATAAAATATCTAATATTCAAATAGGATACACAATTCACAAGACAAATCTTAGCGCAGAACTAAATCCAGAAAGCAATATTTATAACTCATTTAATTTCAGAGGCAGAAACATTGTAAACCAAGGCATTGATTTTTACTATGTATTAAAAAAAACTGTTTTTTACGGAGAAGCTGCCAGAAGCGACAACAATGGATTTGCATATTTAATCGGCAGTACATTCCAACCTGCTGGTTATATTGATTTTACAATATTATATAGAAACTACGCAAAAGATTATCAATGTCTTTATAGTAACGCATTCTCTTCTGGAAGCAACACAAAAAACGAAAAAGGCTGCTATTTCAGCAGCGCAATTTCTATTGCTGCAAATTGGAAACTCATCAACAGTATTGACTTCTTCAACAACGACTTCTTAAAAAACACATCACATTCACCAAGTCACGGTTATGAATTCGATTCACAACTTAATTATACACCTGAAAAAAATACATTGTTATTCATAGAATACAGAAACAAACAAAAAATGAAAAATACAAGCTGTACTGATATTTACCAAAAATATTTGATTACAGAGAAAAACAATATGATCAGGCTACATGCGTCTTACCAAATCAATGATGATATTTGTTTAAAAAACAGAATCGAGTATCATTTTAATTATCAAGAAGATGAAAAATATAATTCATATTTGATATATCAAGATATTATATTTGATCCTCCTGAAAAGACATACAACATTGCATTCAGATACGAACTGTTTAATGCTGAAAAAGGCAGCGTTTATGCATACGAAAACGATGTTCTATACGCTTTTGCTGTCGGAGGATTATCAGGCAAAGGCATCAGAACTTATTTGGTTGGAAAAATAAAATTCACGAAACAATTACAATTCTCAGGTAAAATTGGCTTAACCTTTTTTGAAAACAAAAATGTGATTGGAAGCGGACTGGAAACTATTGAGAACAACTGGCGCAGAGACGGAAAACTACAATTGATATGGTCTTTTTAGCTATATTTATTTTAAAATAACTTAATTGAGAGAAAAATTTATATCTATATACTTTTATCTCCAAAGATTCAAGAAAAAAACTTATCTTTGTAACTCATTTCAAAATTATATTATTATGCAATACTCACAACAATCAGACAATCAGAACAACAATGAATTAAAGAAGTACACCCCTATTTTTATAATAGTCGGAATCATTTTTCTATTGATAATGTTTTGGGGACGTATTACCAAGACAATCCCAGCTGGTCACGGAGGTGTTTTATTCCGTTTATTTGGCGGCGGTGTTGATACATCAAAGACATACGAAGAAGGATTCCACTTCATTGCTCCTTGGAATACAATGTACGTTTATGAAACACGTCAACAAGAAACATCTGAAGAGATGAGCGCTTTGTCATCAAACGGTTTGGAAATCAAAATTGAATTCTCTACATGGTACCAACCACGTTGGGAAGACTTAGGAACATTACACGCACAAATCGGTACAGAATATCTCACAAGAATCGTTATCCCTGCGATGCGTTCTGCTGCAAGAAGCGTCGTTGGCCGCTATACACCAGAACAAATCTATTCAACAAAACGTGACGTTATCCAAGAAGAAATTTTTGAAGAAACGAAGAAACTTTTGGATGAAAAATATGTTCAATTAAATCAGGTTCTTATTCGTTCTGTCACCTTGCCTCCAACTATCAAATCTGCTATCGAAAGCAAGTTAAAACAAGAACAAGAAGCTCTTGAATACGAGTTTAAACTCGAAAAAGCAGCCCAAGAAGCAGAACGTCAACGCGTTGAAGCAGAAGGTAAAGCAAAGGCTAACAGCATCGTAAGCGCAAGTATCAACGATAAGATTCTTCGTGAAAAAGGTATAGAGGCGACATTGAAACTTGCTGAATCTCCTAATTCAAAAGTTGTTATCATTGGCGGAAATGATGGAATGCCTATCATTTTGGGCGATATGAAATAAATATATAAAACTCTAGAATTCTAGATTTTAGAATTAGGATTTAGGATTTTAGGAAATAAAACAATTCCTAATCCTAACTCCTAATTCCTAATTTTAAAAATATGGCAAAAGAAAAAACACAAAATAAAATCCACATAAGAAACAAAAGAGTATCTTTTGAATATTTTGTCATTGACTCTTATCTGTCGGGAATAGTTTTGACCGGCACAGAAATCAAAAGCATACGAGAAGGAAAAGCCAGTCTCGCCGATTCTTATTGCGTATTTAAAAACAATGAACTTTTCGTTGTTGGAATGCACATTGCAGAGTATGCCTTAGGAACATACAACAACCACGACCCTAAACGCGAAAGAAAACTCCTTCTTACAAGAAGAGAACTTAACAAACTGAAAAACAAATCAAACGAAAAAGGATTCACAATAGTTCCAACAGATTTGTTCATCAATGACAAAGGTCTCGCCAAAGTGAATATTGCATTGGCAAAAGGTAAACATTTCTACGACAAACGTGAAAACCTCAAAGATAAAGACAACAAGAAAGAAATAGAAAGAGCAAAATATAAATATTAATATGAAAAAAATAAACTTAATATTTGTTGTAATAATAACTTTATTACTCTCATACAAATCTAACGCACAAAACAATACAGAAACATCACGTTTGCAGAGAAGCAAATCTCAGGAAACAGTCTCTTCTGAAAAAATCAATTGGTTAACATTTGAAGAAGCTGTAAAACTAAACCAAGAAACACCGAAGAAAATCTTCATCGACGTATATACAGACTGGTGCGGATGGTGCAAAAAAATGGACCAGACTACTTTTTTAGACAAAGAAGTCATTGAATATATAAACGAACATTTCTATGCCGTGAAATTCGACGCCGAACAATCCGAAAGCATTGAATTTATGGGACATACATTCATAAACCCTAATCCATTAGGAACACAAAAAGGCACTCATCAGTTAGCTCACGCCTTGTTACAAGGAAAAATGTCCTACCCTTCATACGTTTTCTTGAACGAACAAAATATAGGTATTACGGTCTTACCTGGTTATGTTGATGCATCAAAACTAATGCCTGCATTAAAATATATTGCAACAAACGCTTACTTGGATACTCGTTGGGATGATTTTTTAAAACAAGACAATAAATAATTTACTCATACGTAATATATTACACATTACGGAATTATCATGCATAAATATATTTGGATTTTCATTATAACTATTGTATTAATTTTTGCATCATGCAAAAAACCTGTCAATTTTAGTGATGACAACTCTTTAAAAGTGGCATTCTCAACTGACACCATTACTTTCGATACTGTCTTCACTTCTTTAGGATCATCGACACGCCATCTTATGGTATATAACAACAATGATGAGAATCTGAAAATCAGCTCAATACGATTACAAAACGGTAACATGTCTCAATTCAGCATCAATGTTGACGGTGTCGCCGGATATGATTTTTCCGATATAGAAATTTATGCAAAAGACAGCATATATATTTTCATTAGAGTAACAGTAGATCCAAACGACCAAAACACACCATTTTTTGTGGAAGAAAAACTTATATTTGAAACCAACGACAACAAACAAGAAGTAAGTCTTACCGCTTACGGACAAAACGCCATTTACATTGTCGCCGACAGACAAATCAATGGCTTTCCTAAATTCAAAATCGTAGCCGACAGTCTCAGTGAAGTACATTGGACCGCAGAAAAGCCATACGTAATTTACGGTTACGCTTTGATTGATTCCTACGGAACATTAGTCATTGAACCAGGAGCTCAAATTCATTTCCATAAAGGAAGCGGCTTATGGGCATACAGCGAAGGCCAGCTACGAGTTGAAGGAACTCCAGAAAATCCAGTTGTATTTCAAGGAGATAGACTCGAACATTCTTTCTCAGACGAAGCAGGTCAATGGGAAAGAATCTGGCTCATGGAAGCACGAGAAGGCTATGGACACTCTATAAATAACGCTATTATCAAAAACGGATTCATCGGAATTCAAGCCGAACGTTTCCTGAAAGACAATATGGCGCCCTTACACATCCACAACACCATAATTGACAATCATACCGGCTGGGGTATATATACTAATCTTTATAATTTAAAAGCTACCAATTTCGTAATTTCAAACTGCGGAAGTAACGCTATAGCTCTAAATGGCGGAGGCGAATATGTATTTGAACATGGAACTGTAGCTAACTTCTGGAAAAAATCCACAAGGACAACTCCTTCATTATCATTCAACAATATTTATAAAAATCCTGCGGACGGATACTATTATGCATATAATTTTTTCTTTGAAATGAACAACTGCATAATGTATGGTAATCAAGAAGATGAATTTTCTACAGATTTTTATCCAGGACCAGACACAACATATTATTTCAACAATTGTCTGTTAAAGACAAAAAGAACAAATAACGAAATGTTTACAAATTATAACGAATGTATTTTCAACACAGATCCTAAATTTGTAAACAAAGAATATAACTTCCATCTCGACACACTCTCCCCTGCTATCGGTATCGGCAATCCATTATATTCAACAGGATTACTTCAATATGACTTGGACGGTGTTTTAAGAGGAGATAAACCAGACGTTGGTGCATATCAATTCGTGCCTACCGCTGAATAATAGCTGTATAAACTGATTCATTTCCAACCATATCAACTGCAACAACTTTCAACTTGTTGCTTCCAGATTTGAGATGATGGTCAATCTGATACATCAACAGCTTATTTTTTGCATCATAGTCTGCAAGAACCCATACATCATTAATATACATTGCATATTTTGAAATACCTGTTTCTTTATCTTCTATTTCAACTCGCAACGACCAATTTTCAGCAACTGAGCCTTTATTCTTAAAGTTAAGTGGTTTTATTGTAGGTTTTGTTTCATCTTTTGCAATAATATAGATTCCTAAAACATTTGTTTGAGCCTCAATAAATCCATCCACATATTTATTACCCAAAAATGTAAGTTTTCCTTTTTTATTAACTGATGCTACATACAATAAAGTATCTTCTTCAAACTCAGCCTTTGGCTTTAAACGAATCTTTATTTTCTTATGCAAAGGAATTTCATCATTACCAAGCTGATACGCAAAATTAGAACAAATATTCTTCATCGTATCTATTTGAGATGCTTTTATTGACACATTACGATAAAATGCTAATTTAGGAATTTCCGATTCAAAACCATCTAAACATATATCCGCAGACTCTCCATCGTTAATTCTATAATAAGAACGTGGCAAGTCTTCTTTTGGCTTAAAATCTGGCTTGCTTGTACCAACTAATGTAAAATTTAATTTAGATTTATTGTTGTTATAATCTTTTATAACAAAAGACATTTTTATAGTATCACCTTGATTAACAGCAATAATGCCATTCTTTTCACCATACAATCTCAATTCATTAAATTCATCAACTTCTGTTCTTATAAAACGTTCATTATTTTTAACATAATAAGAATAATCTATCAAACTATTTATGTAACGAGTCTCATTATATGAATATTTATTTGATATTATACTGAAAATCAATTTATTGTCAGCATAAAGCTCTACACTATAAGCTCCATTTTTATTGTTAGCGCCATCAGCTTGATCATACACGTTTATACCAAAAGCCACTTCACCATTAGCCTTAATTGTTTGATTTTCAAGAGAAAACTTTCCATCAACATTATTCACTTTCATATATAGAGCCGTATCGCTATTATTTATAACAGAATTTTCAAGAGGATAAAGCGCTATACCTTTAATTGTAGGCTTTCTTGTATCTTTAATTTTCAATCCAAAATACATTGGATTTACAGGTTCCTGGGTTTCCGTATAACGAATTTCATAATGCAGATGAGGACCGCCAGAACTTCCACTATTACCCGTAAAACCAAGATAATCACCTCTTTTTATTGGAAACTGATTTTTATCAAGTATTATGTTTTGTGCAAATGACTCATCATCATATTGTTTCTCTTTAACAAAATCACTTATCTTTTTATTAAACTTTAAAAGATGTGCATAAACAGATGTAAAGCCATCATTATGAGTAATATACAAAACTTTTCCATAGCCAAAAGGAGAAACTCCTATCCTACTCACATATCCATCCGCAACAGCAAAAACTTCCTTGCCTTCAACACCTTGCGTCCTAATATCAACACCGGCATGAAATGCGTTGCTTCTCAATTCCCCAAATGTAGCAGACAGTGAAATTGGAATTTTTACAGGATTAGGATATTGAGGAAACGATTCTTCCTGCGCCAATATTAAATTAGATACTAATATACATATTATCAATAATTTAACTTTCATATTTTCTAATTATTTTTAATTTTTTTATTTTCTACAAAATTAAAAAATAATCAGTCATCATTCAATAATTATCAGACTTAATTTACTATCTTTGCATATAAAACGTTGTTATTTTTTTACATTAAAAATGATTAAAAACAAGGAAGTCACTTTATGGAATTTGATACTTATCAGATTGAGTATCATTCTTCTGCTATTATCATTTAGCAGATGGCTTCTGTATATTTTCAATGCAGATAACTTCGTTGATTTAAATACAAAAGAACTTGTTAAATTATATTTCATCGGATTCAGATTCGACATACATACATTAATAATCTTTAACATTCCTCTTATAATAGCATACGGAATACCCTCAAAGATAAAACACAACAATATATATAGTAAAATCACTGATATTGTATTTATTATAACAAATTCCATTGCCATCGCATTGAATCTTATTGATGTAATATACTACAGATACCTCGACAAAAGAATGAGTTCTGAATTTTTTACATTTATAAAAGGCAGTGACGAAAATCAAGGCAACCTAATCTTAAACTTCATTTGCGATTTCTGGTATATGTTTTTGATATTTTTTATTTTCTTATTCATTATCATTATATTAACAAAGAAAACAAAACTAAAGGAATCATTTTATATCAAAAGAAATTTATGGTATCTTAATCAATCGCTGTTTTTTTTGATAATTTTAGGATTGTCTGTATTAGGTATCAGAGGTGGTTTTCAGTTAAAACCTATTAACTTATCAACGGCAACTAATTACACTTCAGCCCAAAACATACCATTAGTAATCAATACGCCATTTTGCATGTGCATGAGTTCTGCCTCTACAGCTTTAAACAAAATAGAATATTTTGAAGACGACGAAATTGACTCATTATACAATCCTATCCACAAGGAGCTGAACAACAACAGGTTCATAAAATCAAACACCTCAGAACAACATAATGTTGTTTTAATCATTCTTGAAAGTTTTGGGCAAGAAATGATCGGTTTCTATAACAAAAGCTGGGAAAAAAGTCTTACTCCGTTTTTAGACTCATTATTGAAAGAAAGCCTTGTTTTTGACGGAATGGCAAACGGCCGTCGTTCAATAGAAGCGCTGCCATCAATACTTTGCGGACTTCCTTCTCTAATGGCAACCGATTATCCTTCATCAAGATACGCCATCAACAGACTTGATGGTTTCGGAAGTTCTTTAAAGAAAAACGGATATACGACAGCTTTTTTCCACGGTGGCAACAATGGAACTATGAGTTTCAATTCAACTTCAAAATCAAGTGGTTTCGACAATTATTACGGAAGAAACGAATACAATGACGACACTGATTTTGACGGAAGCTGGGGAATTTACGACAATGCGTTTTTACAATTCTCAGCAGAAAAGATAAACGAATTTAAAAATCCTTTTGCAGCTGTGATCTTTACACTTTCATCTCATCATCCTTATTCATTACCAGACAATTACATACTCAAAGACACTATTGCATCAACACCATTTGAAAAAACCGTCAGTTTTGTTGACGACGCATTAAATGAATTTTTCCGTACAATTTCAAAAGAAGAATGGTTTGAAAACACCATTTTCATCATTACAGCCGACCATGTCAATCCTGAACATAAATTCAACAATTACAAAAATACAAAAGCTGCACACCAAGTCCCAATCGCATTCTATGCGCCTAAATTAATTGAGAATAAACAAGTTAATGAAATAGCACAACATTTAGACATCGGTGTTTCTGTATTAAGCGCGTTAAATATTAATGATACAGTTTTTAGTTTTGGCAGAAATTTATTCGACAGCATACAAAAGCCATCATTTATCAGCTATTCAAATAGTATTTACAATTTTTCTGATGGAGAATATTTCTTGCAATCTGACGGAAATGAAATCAAGAAAATTTTTGATATAAAAACAGATAACAATTTAAAGAAGAATATATATAAATCTGATTTTGAAAAATGGGAAGAACTCGACAAGCAATTCAAGTCAAGGCTTCAACAATATAATAACAGAATGATTAATAACAAATTATATCATAAAAAATGAAGAAGAAAATAATTTTTATTGTTAATCCCATTTCGGGACATCATAACAAGAATAATTTTCCTAATCTTGTAAATAATTATATTGACAAAAACCAATTTGAATATAAAATCGTTTATACAGAACGTGCAAACCATGCGACTGAATTAACGATGCAAGCCATAGAAGAAGGATATGAATATATTGCTGCCGTCGGAGGCGATGGAACAATCAACGAAGTTGCCAAATGTTTAATTGGCAAGGAGCAGATTCTCATCATTGTTCCATTAGGTTCAGGAAATGGATTAGCTCGTCACCTTGGACTTCCATTCAAAACAGAACGTCTTATAAATGAAGTAATTAACAAAGGTAAGGTTTATAAAATCGATACAGCATCGATGAATGGCACTCCTTTTATCAGTATTGCCGGCATTGGTTTTGATGCTTTAATTGCTGATTATTTCGCAAAAGACGGCAATCGTGGCTGGAAAACTTATGCAAAATTAATCACAGAAAAATATCCTAATTTCAAGCCAAAAGAATACACATTGATTTTGGACGATGAAAAGACTGTCCAATGCAAACCGTTTTTTGTAACATTCGCCAATTCAAGCCAATTCGGCTACAACGCTGAAATATCTCCTAAAGCAAGCGTACAGGACGGATTGCTTGATGTATGTGTTTTTAAAAAGCCTAACATTATTGAAGTCCCTATAGTTGCAACATATTTCTTGGCAAAACAGATTGACAAAAGCAATTTCATTGACATATATAAAGCTAAGAAAATCACTGTAAAAAGAGAAATCGACGATGTCGTGAACATCGACGGAGAAGCCATTACAATGGGAAAAGATATTAATGTTGAAATTAACCACTTGAGTCTTAACATTTTATTAAATATATAAATATGTTCGAAAAATATATTACATTATTAAATAATTTATTTCATAAAATTGGATTGTCAGAAAATTTGTCAAGCTTTATCGCTGAGATCATTAGTTTTATATCATTAATTTTATTGGCATTTATAGCTTATTACATAGTCCACTTGGCAGTTAAAAAAGTCATATATGTATTTATAGAAAAAAGTCAGTCAGAAAGGGATGACATCTTAATCAAGAACAAGGTTTTCAAGCGCTTATGCCTAATCGTTCCAGCTTATATCATTAGAAATTTTATAACCACGGCTCTTCCCTCCTATCCTACATTAGCTGCAACAATTATCGTCGTAACAAAAATATATGAAGTATTTATTTACAGTCGTGTTTTAGATGCAATACTAACGACTTTAAATGAAATATACGACACATACGAAATATCTAAAAGCAAACCTATCAAAGGATTTATTCAAGTTTTAAAAACCATTATTTACATAATTTGCCTATTGCTTGTAATTGCGATACTTACACAGAAACAACTATCAAATATATTAATAGGTTTAGGAACTCTTTCCGCAGTATTGATGTTAGTTTTCAAAGATCCGATTCTCGGATTTGTCGGTGGCATTCAGTTAACAATAAACGACATGCTTCGCATTGGAGATTGGATTGTAATGGAAAAAAGCAAAGCAGACGGCGAAGTCTTAGAAATCGGGTTAACAACTGTAAAAGTCCAAAACTGGGACAAGACTATCACAACAATTCCTACATATTCATTGATATCAGATTCATTTACAAACTGGAGAGGAATGGAAAACTCTGGCGGAAGACGTATTGCTCGTTCTTTTGTAATTGATATTGATACAATTAAGTTTTGTACTCCGGAAATGTTAGAACGTTTCAAAAAATTCCAATTAGTCAGCCAATATATTATTGACAAAGAAAAAGAAATTGAAGAATACAACAAATCCAACAACATCGACGACAGCAACCTTGTCAACGGAAGAAGACAAACTAACATTGGTATATTCAGAGCATATCTAAACGCATACTTAGCCAACTGTCCTTATATCAATAAAGATATGACGTTCATGGTCAGACAGTTATCACCAACCGAAAACGGTGTCCCGATTCAGATTTACGCATTCAGTTCAAACAAAGCATGGATTTCGTACGAAAACATTCAAAGCGATATTTTCGACCATGTTTTCGCTGTTGTCACAATGTTCGACTTGAAGATATATCAAAAGCCTTCAAGCAATAGCTTAATGTCGAGTATTGGAGTGATGGAGTGATGGAGTGATGAAGTAATGGAGTTATAAACTGCAATTACATTACTACATTACCACATTACTACGAAAGTCTTTCTATCAGAGCTTCACGATAACTTGCTCCTATTGGTATTTTATTTCCAGCTACTGTAACATTAAGTTTATCAATATCTTCAATATTTTTTATTGAAACGATAAATGATTTATGCGTTCTTACGAATTTATCCTTTGGCAATGTTTCTTCAAGACTTCTCAATGAATACAAAGCTGTAATACGCTTTGTCGTAGTGTGAAAAGTAACGTATTCATGCTGACCTTCGATATAAAGCAAATCTTCATAGTTAACCTTATATAATTTATAATCAGCCTTAACCAAGATATAATCGTTCAATGAATTAGTTTCGGTTTGAGACTCTATAACGTTTTTATTAACTATTTTATTTATGGCCTGCATAAATCTTGCATAATCAAATGGTTTCAAAAGGTAATCAACAACGCCTAAAGCAAAGGCATCAACTGCATATTCTGAATAAGCAGTCGTTAGAACAACAGATGGTCGGTTATTAAGTAATTTTAACATTTCCATACCTGAAATATCAGGCATCTGTATATCCAAAAATAAAATGTCAATATTCTCTTTATTAAGCACTTGCATTGCACTTGTAGCATCAGGACAAGTATCAACCAAGTTCAGAATTTCTACTTTTGAAACATACTCTGACAATAATTTTCTTGCAAGGAACTCATCATCAACGATAAGGACATTATACTTTTTTTTCATCATGCTTATCTCCTATTTTAATTGTTACCACGTACGAATTATCCTCTTGTTTTACTTCAAAGGAATAATTTTTTCCATAATACAATTCCAATCTTTTTTTAACATTTTTCAAACCTAAACCTGCTTGTTGTCTTTTATTTGAATCAACCAAAGAAGATGACAAACCATTTATAGAATTACGAGCTATAAACATCAAACTGTTTTTCTCCTGAATGATATAGAAATGAACATAACCATTAGGGTCATTTACCAATCTACTATGTTTAAAACTATTTTCCACTAAAGGCTGAAGAATCATTGGCGGAATTTTAAAATCCTTGTTATCAATTGTTTTATCAAAAATAACATTCGATTTATTTTCCATACTCATTTGATGGAAGTCGATATATGCGTCAATATATTTTATTTCTTTTTCAAGAGAAATAAGGTCAACTTGACAATCGACCATGACATAACGAAGCATATCAGACAGTTTCAAGACGCTTTGCGGAGCTTTTTCGTCTTTGATATAAACCAACGAATATATGTTATTCAATGCATTAAACAAAAAATGAGGAGTCATTTGAGATTTAAGGAAACGCAGTTCCATATCAAGTTTCTCACTTTTAAGTTCATTCTTTATCCTTTGGTTTTCTTTTTCTGTATTCTGCAAAACTGAAATCACAGTAATGGCAACTGTCGCTGTATAAATAACAATTCTAATCAATGTTGGAATAAAGAAAGCTTTGACTCCATCGAGTTGTGGAATTTCTGCTAACGAAATATGCTTACTCATAATGGTCAACATAAACGACTCCATGTAAGTTGTTAACATTGACATCATTATAACTAAAAAGACATTTATAAGATAAAATAAGAAGACATTGCCTTTTTGAAGAAATTTTACAATATATCTTGATTCAATATCACTGGCAAACATAAGACAAACGGTAACCAGAAGCGCATGAGCAAATGACAACACCCAATTTGCCCAAAAAGACAGAAAGAAAAACAAGAAAACAGTAATCCAAGCAACTATTGGTCTTATATTTTTCTTCAGTATTCCTATTATTTTCTCTTTTTCCATCACGAAGATTTTCGACAAAAATAAAATAACTTATAGAGTTCGTGAAAAAAAATCAATCAAAAACAAACAATTTTCAACAAAGTTTAATATTTCTTTCCTATGAACAAACGCAGGAATGTTACCATTACGGTATAGATTTCGAGACGTCCGACCAACATAAGTATCGACATCACCCATTTTCCCATATTAGAAACTTCTGAGAATGAAAGAGACGGGCCTGTGCTTCCCATTCCTGGTCCACTATTTCCAAGTGCAGAAATACAGTTGAACATACTTTCTTGCAATGTACAACCACTTACTATAAGCATAAGAACTCCCAAGACGAAAAGCAACAAGAATATAATCAAGAAGTTGATAACTCTTCGTGTTTTATCTTCACTAATAACTTCATTAGAAACTTTCACTGTAAACAAAGCATTTGGGTGAAGCAAGTGACGGAAAATATTGTTAATAGATTTTATTGATATTACTTGTCTAATTATTTTTATTCCACCGCTTGTCGAACCAGCACAAGCACCACTCGCCATCATTATAAATGTCGGAATAAGGAAAAGACTGCCCCAAACATCATAGTCAAAATTGGCTGCCTGATAACAAGTTGATGTTGTTATTGATGCAACATGGAATAATGCGGTTCTGAATTTGTTTTCAAATCCTTGTGGATAAGATTCTGCATTTGATGCAACAGTTTCTATTTCAGGAGCATAATAAAACAAAAGCACTATAGATATTGTCATCAATGCCACTGCGCCCAAATACCATCTCAATTCCTCATTCTCACGGAACAATTTACCTTGACCAGTAAACAAGAAGTAATACAAAGAGAAATTAACACCTGATGCCAACATAAAAACAGATGCCACATATTCTATATATGAAGAGTTGTAAAATCCGATACTTGCTTGATGTGTGCTGAATCCACCACTCGACATTGTGGTAAGTCCGTGACAAATAGCATCAAATGTTGTCATTGGGCCAAGCCAATACATAAAACTACACAAAACCGTCAAGATAAAATAAATACCAAGAAGTTTACGAGCAGTCATCATCATCTTAGGGTGCAGTTTTTTAACACCGATTCCCGACATTTCAGCAGAGAACATCATGACTTTATTTGAAGAACGATTCAAAGCAGGCATAATGGCAAGGAACAAAACGATAATACCCAAACCACCTAACCACTGCATTATACTTCTCCAAAACAATATTCCATGAGGCTGACTATCAATATCATTCAAAACTGTAGAACCTGTAGTTGTAAATCCTGACATTGCCTCAAAAAAAGCATCTGCAACAGTTTTTACAGTTCCGTTCAAAAGGAAGGGCAACATTCCAAACAGGGCAAACAAAATCCAAGTGGCTGTAACAATGAAAAAAGAATCTTTAGTCTCAAAATTCTCTATATTTTGTTTTGACTTTGATGGGACTTTATTTCTTCCTGCTGAAATTAAAATAAAACCTGATATTGAAGTTATGATTGTGGAAACGGTAAGAGCCAAAACATCGCCATCACCACATTTATAAAAATAATATAAAGCGACCAAAGAAGTCAACAACATAAATGCAGCTTCAAACAATAAAAAAAAGCCTAAAATCCTTGCCTTCATATAAAATCACCATACATTATTTTCG
>JAEIGA010007410.1_pt1 | contig 16683 bp, 7 predicted proteins | sample 9270691 | NCBI WGS metagenome assembly JAEIGA01 (sample SAMN17057246, study PRJNA624740) | gut metagenome | biome: biome; isolation source: fecal sample | host: Bos grunniens | place: China: Xizang | collected 2019
ACTCGCGGTCGTGGCTCACCACGATCACCGTGCCGTCAAAGTCGCGTATGGCCTCCTTGAGCACATCCTTGGAGCGCATGTCGAGGTGGTTGGTGGGCTCGTCGAGGATGAGCAGGTTGACCTGTTCGAGCAGCAGCTTGATCATGGCCAGTCGGCTGCGCTCGCCACCCGAGAGCACCTTGACCTTCTTGTCCGACGCCTCGCCTCCAAACATGAAGGCGCCCAGTATGTCGCGTATCTTGAGGCGTATGTCGCCCACGGCCACGCGGTCTATCGTGTCAAACACGGTGAGCTCCTCATCGAGCAGCTGCGCCTGGTTCTGGGCAAAGTAGCCTATCTCCACGTTGTGTCCTATGGTGAGCTTGCCCTCGTAGGGTATCTCTCCCATGATGCACTTGACGAGTGTCGACTTGCCCTCGCCGTTCTTGCCCACGAAGGCCACCTTCTCGCCACGGCGTATGGTGAGGTTGACGTCCTTGAACACGAGGTGAAGCCCCCCTCTTATCCCCCCAAGGGGGGAAGAAGTGTGGTGCGAGGTCTGTGCCTCCTCCCCTTTAGGGGAGGTCGGGAGGGGTCCACCATACGTCTTCCCCACATCCTCGCAGATGATGGGATAGTTGCCGCTGCGCTGTGCGGGGCGGAACTTGAGTCGCAGGGTGCTGCGGTCCTCCTCGTCGATGACCACGGGCACCATCTTCTCCAGCTGCTTGATGCGGCTCTGCACCTGTATGGCCTTGGTAGGCTTGTAGCGGAAGCGCTCTATGAAGTCGGTGATGTCGGCAATCTCCTTCTGCTGGTTCTCATAGGCCCGCAGCTGCTGCTCGCGTCGCTCGCGTCGCAGCTCGACATACTCGTCATACTTCACGCGGTAGTCGTGTATGGTGCCGCAGGTGATCTCTATGGTGCGGTTGGTGACGTTGTTGATGAATGCGCGGTCGTGACTCACGAGCACCACGGCCTTGGCGCTGCGTGCGAGGAATCCCTCGAGCCACTGTATGCTCTCTATGTCGAGGTGGTTGGTGGGCTCGTCGAGTAGCAGCACGTCGGGGTGCTGCAGGAGCAGCTTGGCCAGCTCGATGCGCATGCGCCATCCGCCCGAGAACTCCGCCGTGGGGCGGTCCAGGTCCTCGCGGCTGAATCCCAGTCCACACAGCGTCTGCTCCATCTCCGCATGGTAGCTGTCGCCACCGATGATCTGCAGTCGCTCGTTCTCATGGGCAAATCGGTCGATGAGCGCGTGATAGTCGTCGCTCTCATAGTCGGTGCGCTCGGCCAGCTCCGCTCCCAGGCGGTCCACGAGGCGTCGCTGCTCACCGATGTGTGCGAAGGCCAGCTCCGTCTCCTCGCGCACGGTGCGCGTGTCGGTGAGCTTCATCACCTGTGGCAGGTAGCTCACCGTGATATCCTTCGGCATCGCCACCGTGCCGTCGGTCGGCTGCTGCAGTCCTGCGAGTATCTTGAGCATCGTGCTCTTGCCCGCTCCGTTCTTGCCCACGAGGGCTATGCGGTCCTTGGGGTTGATGATGTAGCTCACCCCCTGAAACAATGGCGTAGCGCCAAACTCCACCTTCAGATTTTCTATGCTTATCATAATGACCGCAAAGGTACGAAGAAGCGAGCGAAATATCAAGTTCACTTGAATATTTCTCAGCCCGCGCCGAGTAGCTCGCCGCGGGCAAGGTACGAAGAATTGGGAAAACAGGAAATCAGAAATAGAATCCCCCCACTATCATTTATAAAGCAGCCGCCCCCATGCAGGTGAGCACGGGGGCAGCAGGTAGGGAGATGATGTCGCCATGGACATCGCAGGGGCTGCATCGTGAGGGGCTATCTTAGTCCCAAAGACTTCCCCAAGTACCGCGACGGTCATTGGCATTGAAGTCATTGGGGCCACCAGGTGTCTCGACGGTGCCCATGTTCTCGGTGTTAGGAGAAGAGGCTAGCATTGACTCGAGCATCACAATCTCCATCACCATCTCAGGTTTGATATATTCTTTCTTCATATTTATGACTTATGATTTATAAATTTTTAATTATTTCTTATGCTTCCCGATTTATGATTTATTCCGCGATGTGCGAGATAAATCATAAATCAGAAATCACAAATGAGCGTTTAGCGGATTACTTTCTTGCCATTGATGATATAAAGGCTTCCCTTCTTCGGTTCCTGTACACGACGGCCTTGGAGGTCGTAGATATACTCAGTTCCTTGCTCCTCGTCTGCCTCGAGGTCGCGGATGAGGGTCGTGTCGTCCTCTGACTCTCCGCCCACGAGGCGTATGCCGATGCACTGTGCTGCATGTGCACTGGGCTCAACGGGTGAACCGTCCTTATTGGCTATGGTGAGGTAGAGACGGAAGGGCACCAATGAGGTCTCCAGTGCCATCTTCTGCCATTGCCCCAACTTGTTGACGGCATAGACATAGTTGCCACCATCGAGATCAGCGCTGACGGTCTTGGTATAGACACCCCTAACAGTATATTCCTTGTAGGCCGATGAGCAGGTCACCTCCTGCTGACACTCTGCGGCTGTGCTGTGTAGGAGTGTGTTGTGCAGCGTGATGCTGAGCTTCGCCGCTTCGTCGTTCTTGGGGCGGATGACGTAGGGATGGTTGGCCTTGAGCCTTGTGCTCACGGTGTTCATCTTGAAGACCTCGACTTCCCAATTGTCGATGGTGCCATTCTGATCATTGTCATAGCTGCGCACGTCGTTGATGTAGGCCACGTCGTAATTGGCGAGAATCTCTTCGGTGAGCTCTATTTGGAAGGGCACGTAGAGTGCGTTCCATGTATTGTTGAGTGTGCGTGTATAGGTCAGCTCTCTTACGACCTTACTCTTCTCTACCTCATACTGAGTGTAGTCGCCGTCAACGATATGCTCGCTCTCGTCAATATTCTCATACATCTGTACGGTGGAAAGCGTACCGCCTAAAGTAGACTGTAGGTAAGCGCGGTAGGGAAACAGCGCTTGATTGCTCTCGCGATACCAAATGTTGCCATCACCCAAGAGATACATGCGCTGGCTCTTCACCTTCTCTGCTGGGATGGTGCCCAATGTACCTATCATCTGATAGTGCTCTGCTGCTACTGCAGGCATGCTGCTAGGAGCAACTGAAACCATGGTCTCCTTCTGAGTGCTAAGGGTCATGTTCTCATCTGTCTGGATTACATACGGTGTGTTGGCCTTCATGGTTCCTGCTATAGGTGTTACCACTATAGACTCGCTCGTACTGCTTGTTAATTCATAGGCAAGAGCACCTGCAGGCACCTCCATATCGAAGGGCAGGCAGAGGGTCGATCTCTCTCCCTTCGCAAACTGGCGGTCGTAGCTGATGGCGCGGGCCGTGAATGCTCGGGGCACAGCATAGGTGGCATCGTCGGAAATGGTGAAGTGGTCACACATGAGGTTGCCCTCGGTGCCATACACCACATTTGTATGTCCCGTAGCTGTGAAGCTCTCGGGAGCATAGATGAGTGCATTGGTATTGATACCCAAATTGCCGATATTGCTCTCGGTGAGCACATCCGCTTCGGTGCACTGCGAGAAGTCGGCCCACTGTAGCTGGGTGTTGGCAGCAAAGACATTCTCTTCCACGGCCTTGAGTGTGGCAGGGAACGTGATTGTCTGCAGCTCGGTGAGCGGTGCCAGAGTGGCAGCCTTGAGGGTCTCTACACTGCTCTTGCCCAGTGAGGTGAGGTCCTTCACGCTAGAGTGAATGTCAAACCATCCATCGACACTGGTCACGTTCCTCAGCTGGTCATCGTTCATCACCGCATGCGAGCCGTAGGTACGGAACAGGGCATCGTCTTCGTAGTTCGTGCAGAACTCCTTGGTGTGGGTGGTGTACTCACCGTCTGCTGTATAGTTTTGATAGAGGCTGGCAGGTATATACATCTTCTCTACCTGGTAGGGCTGGTCAGACGCGGGGTCGGTGAAGGCATCGTCGTTGAGCTCGGGCTTCTCATTGCATAGGAAGACGATGTTCTTCAAGTTCTTGCACTTGCCAAAGGCGTCGTTGCCAATTTTGGTAGTAGCATCACCCACGACGATGGTCTCGATACCGAGGTTGTCGTAGAAGGCGTTGGCATCAATTTCGGTCACGTCCTTGGGCAGGATGACGGTCTGTAACTTGTCGAGCTGCCAGAACATGTGCTCGGGGACAACATTGTTCTCTTTCACATAGTCATTCGTGCCATCTCTGTTGAAGCAGATGTTGTTGGGGTCGGTGCAGATGGTAGCATCGTAGAGGTCGAGATAGCTCATGCGTGCCAATGCCACTTCATCGCCATCCTTCTCTTCGCGGCCGCCGAGCATACGCAATACAGCAATATCCTTACCGTTGATGGGGCCGATTACCTTCAGTGCCTTGATGCTGATGATGTCGCCACTGATGCGGCCTACATCGCTGTCGGAGTCCATCTCCACGGTGAAGCCGAGTGCTCCGCCCAGTGTGCCCGGTTCGGTCACGGTCACCACCTTTATCTCGTCCTTCTGTTGCTTGAATCCTTGGATGTGGTCAGCATACTGTGCCCAAGCCTCGCGATACTTGTCCTCCTCGCCATTCGATACATAGATGACAAAGTCTTCGGGTAGGTCTTCCAAGGCATCAGCAGCCAAGGCAGGTGCCTCCTCGCAACCGACATAGAGTGCCTTCAGTGAGCTGCAGCCGCGGAAGGCGCCAGTGCTGATGGTCTTCACCATGTTGGGCACCATCACCTCCTTGAGAGCAGAGCAGCCGCTCAGCGAGTTGTCGCCCAGCTCCTCCACCTCCACAGCGTATACCAGCTCCATGAAGCTCTCCACCTCAGTGTTACCCTTGATGACATTCTCAAAGCTCTTCACCTTGCCCAAGTCGTCAGTGGTGTAGATGCGCTTCTCTGCCAAGGCATGAATCACGGCATCATCCACGAAAGCCGAGCTGATAGAGTCGATGCGGGTGTAGTATACATAGCTACCCGAGAGGTGTGCACGGGTGGCATTGGTGGTATAGAGCATCGGTATGTGTGTATCCTCAGACCATGCATCGGCATCTGTCGCAGCCACCTGGTCGCCAAGCATAATGAGCTCTCTCAGGTTGGGGCTATCGTGGGTCACCTCTTCGCCGATACTCTGCACGTTGTCGCCGATAACCAGGCGGCTCAGTACGTTACAGTCGTTGAAGGCATTATCCTTAATCTTCGTTGCACTCTTGGGCAGGATGAGTGTCTCCAGCTTGTCGAGCTCCCAGAACATGTAGGTGTCTATGCTGTTGTCCTCGGTGATATAGTCGTTATCACCATCCTGGTTGTACTCCTCGCCACCTGCCTTGATGTGGGCATCGTAGAGGTCGAGATACTTCAGGTTACCTGCATATACCACGTCACAGTTATTCACATCACGGCCACCCAAGAAGCGGATGACGCCCACATCAGTACCGTTGATGGGACCCGCAATCTTCAAGCTGTCATACTTATTGTAGTTTCCGCTTATTGTAAGCGGATCAGTACCGGTGATGATGAGGCCCAATGCTTCAGCCAAGGTGCCGGGCTCGGTGAGTGTCACCTCGAAAATACCTGTAGGCTTAGTGCTTACTGCCTGGATGTGCTCGGCATACAGTTCCCACTTGCTTTTGTAGGTCTCTACGGCCGCTTCGGGTACATAAATTACATAGTCGGTGGGCATGTTGGCAAACACATTCTCGCCCAAGGTAGCCGGTGTCTCTGACAGGAAGGTGATGCTCTTGAGCTGGCTGCATCCAGAGAACGCTTCCTTGCCAATTGAGGTTACACCTGCAGGGATTACCACATCGTCGAGCAATGCGCAGCCATAGAATGCCTGCTGACCGATAGTCTTTATCGTTGAGGGCAGTTCAATGCTCTGCAACGCTTTACACCCATTGAACCATGAGGCGCCCACATAGTCGAGTCCGATGCACTCGAAGGCTTTGAAGTCGCGGAACGAGGCAAATGTCTTACCCGCGAACTTGCCGTTCAGCGTAGCGGGGTCGGTCACCTTCATCACGTCATAGATGTCAAACTCATCATTCCAGATGGGTGAGTAGTATTCCATGCCGCATGCTTTGAGGGCCTCTATCAATTCGGGGTCTTCGGTCTGGATAAAGCTGGGGAGGAAGCGGTCCTCATACTTTACCCATGAGGTATCGGCCTTGAACTCATCTACGGCGGAGGTCACCATCTTGATCTTGAGCTTGGGGCTTTCCTTGAAGACATCCTTGCCCAGCATCACTCGCTTGGGACTCATGGGCTCTACGCTGTTGGTACCGTCGGTGCGGAAGTAGAGCATGTTAATATACTCCAAGTTGGGACAGTTGGCGAAAGCTTCATCCTGAAGTACCAGTTCCAGGTCGGTGTAGGCATCACCGAGGCCTGCCGCACCCTTGAGGTCGAACATCGAGATACCCTTGAGCTCCTTGCTGCCATAGAAGGCTCTCTTCTTCACATAGTCGAGCTTGTAGTTGTTGTAGGCACCTGCATCGTTGAAGAGGCACACCTCGCCATGCTCGCCCAGGCTTTCAGTGTCCTGACCGATGATGTGCATATGCTCGATGTTGTGTCCACCCGTGTAGGTCTCCTTCTTGCGTGAGTTGTTCTCGAAGCTGTAGCTGTACTTGGCGCCATGGGTCGCAAAGTCTACAGGCTCTTCCACATCCACCACCTCAAAGTTGTCCTTATACTTGCCCCATACCTCGTTCTCGGCAAACTCCTCGTACTTCTCTCTGCCGATACGAATCTTCAGCTTGGTCATGTCGCAGCCAGGGAATAGGTTATCGCCGCAAACGATGAAGTTTTCGGGGCCGAGAGCCACATCGCGGTCGGGGTTGGTGTCGGTACTGCGCATAATCAAGTCCAGCGTCTCCAGATTGGTACATTCCTTGAAGGCTTCGTCGGGAATCACTACTGTCATAGAGGCATACATCTCAGCTGTACTTGAAGACAAATCCTGGAACTTGATTGTCTTGAGGTTGGTCTTGTCGTGGAATGCCGTTTCACCGATAGCTACAGTCTTGTAGTTGTATGCCGAGCCTATATCATTATATAGGGTGATGGTCTCAAGGTCTTCCACATCCTTCACATACATGTGATAGATGGTGTGCTTGTTCTCGGTGAGGAGCCACTGTCCGGTCATCATCCAAGTGGGTTCGCGGCGTGCCTTCTGTCCTATCGTGTTGGCCACATAGCTCATGCCATTGACACCGGGAACTATTGCAGGACTCACACCGGCAGCAATCATATAGTATGTGTTGGTGACAACGATATTCGCCATTTGTTCTTGTGCTTGGGCAAACAAGCTCAGAGCGAGTTGGTGGTTACGTCTTACTGTATTAAGAAAAATCTGATGAGCACCCTCTTTTATCGCATTTCTAAAAATATTCTCTGCACTCTGGAGTTGTATAGAAGCTGACTTTAATGCAGCACTTGCTGTTGCTTGAGCCGATGCTGTAGCAGATGAAGTTGCCGCACTGGCCGTACCCCAAGTCGCGATGGCAAGGGCTACTTCAGCACCGATGATGGCAGCGTTCCACCATGATGATTGCAATCGGGTGAGCTCCGATGTGGACAATGTGTTCAGCGAGTTGGCTGTATAGTCGTAGGTCACGCCCTCATGGACGATGGCGCTATAGGTGGTAGGCAGGTAGTCCAATGCTACAATCTTATCGGCATACTGGCTCCAGTTTTCATCCACCAAGAAATAGTTGTACAGCTGAGGAGCCACCACGATGCGGAAGTCCTCGTGACAACCATCAAACACGTTGCTGCCAATGTAGATATCCCAAGGATAGAGCATCTCGTAGCGGTTGCTGCCATTGGTGGCGAGATAGAACATGTTGAACTCTTTCAAGTTCTTACAATCCTTGAAGGCACCGCTGTGTATCACCATATTCAGTCGTGTATTGGCATTTTCTGATGCCGAAGCACAGTCCTCGAACACCACCTTCTTGATGTGCTCGTTGCCGCGCAGTTTCGTGCCGTCAATGGCAATGGTCTTGTAGTTATAGGTAGTACCTATATCATTATAAATACGCATCTCGCCATCACGTGCATCAAGTTCGTCGTCGTCCACACCCATAACTCGCATATACCAGGTTTCAGCGTCCGGTGCGGGGGTGAGTATTGCTTCGATGTCGATGTTGCGGAACTCGGACACCCAAGGCTCAAGGTACTCCGCCATCTTATCTATTCTGTTGCTTGAGAGCTGGTAGCCATAGTAGCCATAGAGCACACCATCTTCTTCTTCTGTTTCGGGTAGAGCGTCCGATGCTACAATCATGTCCTTATACTGACTCCAGTTGGGGTCGGCGAGAAACATCTTATACACCAGCGGATCTACTACGATGCGGAACTCCTCGTGGCAACCGTCAAACACGTTCTTGCCGATATACACATCCGTAGGCTCCAGCGGCTCTTCATGGTTGGTGCCATCGGTGACATAGTAGTACATATAGAGCTCCTTCAAGTTCTTACAGTTTTGGAAGGCACCATCATGGATTACCATCTTTAGTCGTGTCTTGGCATCTACGATTGCCGACGGACAGTCCTCAAAGACGATTCGCTTGATGTGCTCGTTTCCGCGCAGTTTCGTGCCGTCAATGGCAATGGTCTTGTAGTAGTAGCTGCTACCGATGTCATTGTAGATACGCATTTCGCCGTCATTGCCATCGATCTCGTCATTGTCCACACCCACTATTTGCATATACCAGGATTCCTTGTCCGGTACAGAGGTGAGTATACCATCGATATCAAGATTCTTGAACTCGGTATTCCAAGGCTCGAGCAGTACCTTCATTTCATCCATATTACTGCTTGAGAGCTGGTGCCCGTAGTATCCGTACAACACTCCATCTTCCTCTTCTGTTTCGGGCAGATCACCCGATGGCACGATGTAGTCGGCATACTGTCCCCAATTGGGGTCTGCGAGATATATCCTATATAGCACTGGATCTACCACGATGCGGAACTCCTCGTGACAACCGTCAAACACGTTCTTGCCGATATATACATCCGTAGGATAGAGCATTTGGCTGTAGTTGCTTCCCTCTGTAACCTCGTAGTACATGTATAGCTCCGTCAAGTTCTTGCAGTTCTGGAAGGCCCCGTCGTGTATCACCATCTTGAGCTTCGTGTTGGCATTGGCCGAACCCGAAGCGCAGTCCTCGAACACAATCTTCTTGATGTGCTCATTGCCACGCAGCGCAGAGCCGTCGATGGCAATGGTCTTGTAATCGTAGGAACTGCCGATGTCGTTGTAGATGCGCATTTCGCCATCTCTGCCATCGATGGTGTTATTGTCCACACCCACAATCTGCATGTACCAGGTTTCGTCGCCATCCGACGAGGGAGTGAGGATGCCGTCGATGTCGAGGTTTTGGAAGTTGTCTTTCCAGGGCTCGAGCAACGCCTTCATCTTATCCATGTTGTCGCTTGAGAGCTGGTCGCCAAAGTAGCCATACTGCACGCCATCCTCCGTGTAGGCCACGGCAGCGCGGGTCTCAATGGTGGTGGCCACTGCTGAGCGGGTCAGCGGATTGACTCTCTCGATGGTGTCGCGCACCACGAAGCACTCTGCTGCGGAGTCATACTCCATAGCCGAAGCAGGAATGGGCTCGGTAGCCAAGGGGGTAAGGGAGCGCCGTCGCGCCACCACCCTTCAGGTCTTCAGCCCAGAGGCTGAGAGGCATGGTTAGCATCACGATGGATGTGATGGTTGCCAAAAATACAGATTTTCTTTTCATCTTGTCATTGGTTTATTTGTTATGTCTATGTCGTTCCTAATTCATTATGCTTCATTTGCCTTGTCGCCCATCAGCTCCTCGATGAAGGCCTCGAGCGAGAGCTCGGTGTCCATGCCTATCTTCTGGCGGAAGCGGTGGCGTAGCATGAGCACGCTGCGGGGGGCTATGGCCAGCAGCTCGGCGATGCGCTTGTTGTCCTGCTTGAGCACGATGAGCATCGAGAGCAGCTCCTCGCGCTGGGTCACCGTGGGCACCCTGTCGCGCAGGCGGGGAAGGAAGAGCGGATGGAGCAGCTCGAAGCGTTGGCGAAACTTCCCCTCCCCCTCGGTCTGCAGCAGCGAGGGGGTGAGCGTCTCCAGTTCGTGGCGGTTGTCCTTGACGGTGAGGAAGTCGTGTATCTCTTGCTCGCGCATCTTGTTCTCGGCATGCGACTGCTGCAGCTCCTGGCTCAGCGTGGCAAGGCGCTCCTCGGCCTGAGATATCTGCTGGGCGTGGCGACGCTGCAGGCGGACGAGCCTCACCACGGCACCTGCCAGCGCCACGATGGCCATCGTGAGCCCCACGAAGAACCATAGGCGGTGGTAGGCCTGCCGCAGCTCGATGATCCTCAGCTGCTGGCGCTGCTGCTCGGCTTGCAAGGCTACGATGGTCTCCACGAGGTCGTAGCTGAGCCGTCGGGTCTTGAGGGCCTGCTGCTCGCTGAGCATGAGGCGGGCATAGTGCTCCACCTTGGCGTGGTCGCCCGTCGCGAGGTAGTGGCCGAGGATGGCGTCGTAGTCGAGGGCAAAGGCTGTGGGCGAGCCGATGAGGGCGAGCATGCTGTCGAGCATGGTCTCGGCCTCGGCCGTGTGGCCGCTTCGCAGGTAGGTGAGCGCGAGCTGGTGATGGGCCTTGGCACGATTGGTGGGGGTGGCCTCGCGGGCTACGCGCTGCAGGGCCTCGATGCCTGTCTGCAGGGAGTCGGCCCCCTGATGGGTGAGGCAAGTGCCGCGCAGGAGGTCCACGTCCACCATACCACTATTATAAGGCAGCGACTGACACAGCTGGCGGGCCTTGTCGATGCAGAGGGCGGTCGAGTCGGCCTCGCCCAGCGCATGCAGCGCCCTACCCTTGCAGACGTAGGTCTGTGTCTCTACCATGGGGTTGCGCTGCTCCATCTTCTGCCCCACGCGCAGTGCCTCGTCGGCATACTGGTTGGCATACTCGGGCAGGCCCCAGTAGAGGAAGAGGTCGATGAGCGTGTGCAAGCTGTTGAGGGCGCCCAGCTCGTCGTGTCTTGCGAGGGCCTCCTCGGCGCTCTGCTTGTAGAGCTCCAGTGCGCGGTTGAGCTGTCCGTCGCGCTTGTAGAGCGAGCCCAGCATGGCCGTCACCCATTGCTTGCCCGAGGTGTTGCGGCAGAGCTCGGCCTGAGCCAGTGCCTCCAGGCACCAGCCGATGACCTCGTCCTGATAGGCGGGATTGCTGTAGAACACTGCGGCGGCATAGGCATAGTCGCGGAAGTAGCGCTCGGGCGTGGCGCGGTGGAGGGGCAGCGTGAGTGCCTTGAGCATCGTCTCCTCGGCCTCGGCCATGTGCTCGGTGCGCGACAGGGCGTAGCCCAGCACAGAGTAGTAGTCTCTGAGGCATTGCTCCTGTAGTATAGGCGATGCCTTGTAGACCTCGCGCAGTGCCTCGATGCACTCCTCGGGCTCGCCCATGCTCTGGTAGGTGTTCATGAGCTGCATCAGCGCCTCGGTGTGGAGCGTGAGCTCGTGGTCGTTGATGTGGTCGGTATCGACAGGTTGCGCCAGGTAGTGCTCGAAGGCCTCGATGGCCTCGGCATAGTCGCCATCGCGCTGCAGGGTCCTCGCCTTGCGGTAGAGGCTCTCGGTAGCAGAGCTGGCGATGCACATCAGCAGGGCGGTGAGGAGGGTAAGTGATTTTTTCATTATATCTAATCTATGTTATTTACAATTTGACAATCCTTGACAATTTACTATTTGACAATTTACTATTTACGATTTATTTACAATTTGGCTATTTTGTAATTTAGCTGCAAGTTGACAATCTTTTGTAATTTACAATTTGGCTATTTTACAATTTACAGTGGACTCTGCACTGTCCCCTCTTCAAGGGGGACGAGGCCGAAGGCCGGGCGGGGGTCCAAGAGGGGAAAGAGGGGGCCTCTCTCTCGACATCGATCTCCCCTCCCCCATTTCGCTGCAAAATTACACAATTCCCACGTAGTAGCCCAAGAGGATGTGTTTACATTTCGGTTTACATTTAATGATTTTGCGATATTTACACACTTATATAGAACGAAATGTAGATTATCTTCCCTTCGGAGTGTGGAAATATCATCGTACCTTTGCGCCCCGAAAAAAAAGAGGTTTATTTATAAATAAAAAGACAGAAGGATAACATGACAAAAGTAAACATTCAACACAAGCAGGCCTACATCTGCCCTGCTATCGAGGTAGTAAACATCGACATGCAACAAGCCATCTTGGTTGGCTCACCGGGTACGAGCCAGATTGAGACCCTCGGAGAGAGAAAAGAGGACATAGAGTGGAGCAACAGCCGCCGCGGCGAGGGATGGGGAAACCTTTGGGAATAAGGAGACCCCTTTAACTAAAAAGGGAGATAAATGGAGATAAGGGGAGTTAAAGGGAGATAAAGGCCGAATGTCCTTTCGCGCGATGAGACTATTGGCCTTTATCTTCCAAGGCGCGAAGCGCTAACTCCCTCTAACTCCATTTAACTCCCCCCAAAAAAAATCATAAATCATAAATCAGAAATCATAAATCAAAAAAATCGTGAAGAAACTTATCTATCTATTCTCAGCTCTCGCCCTCTTTGCCTGCGAGCAAGCTGACGTAATCGAGCAGCCCAACCAGGGCAGCACAACGAGTGGCGACCTCCCCGAGGTGATCTACGCCACCGTAGCAGACAACCATGACGAGAGTGACAAGACTCGCACCGTAGTGGCCAAGGATGGCAAGACTATCCTCTGGAACACGGGCGATGCCATCTCCTACATCGGTCCCGACGCACTCAGAGCCATGTATCAGTACGAGGGCTATGACCGCGTAGCTACTGCAGCGTTCACCTACAAGGAAACCAGCAGCAATGTTCCTGAAGGCGCTATCATGCCTGCGATACCCTATGCCGTGTACCCCTACAGCAGTGATGCCTACTGCAAGAGCGCAAACACCCTCGTGGTAGACTTCCCTGCCGAGCAGACCTATGCCCTCGGCTCCTTCGGTCGCGGCGCCAATGTGATGGTGGCTGTAGGTGAGCATAGTACCGATGATGACTTCTACTTCCGCAACGCCTGTGGCTACCTTGTCATCAAGCTCAAAGGCGAGGGTGTGACCGTCAAGAGCATCACGCTCACCGCGTTGGGTGGCGAGAAGATTGCTGGTAATGGTCTTATCACTGCCAACCATGGCGCTGCTCCCACGGTGGAGATGTCAGACGCTGCCAGCTCTACTATCACGCTGAACTGTGGCGAGGGTGTAGCGCTGAGCGCTGATGCTACCGAGTTCTGGTTTGCTATCCCTCCCACGACCTTCGAGGAGGGTTTCAAGATTCACGTTACCCCCGCCAAAGGCCTTGCTTTCGAGATGCAGACCTCAAATCAGGTGAAGATTACTCGCAACGAAATCCAGCCCATGGCTGCGCTCCAGTATACCCCCAATACACAGACTCCTAATCAGATTGTATATACCAAGACTGATGAAGCTATGGCAGCCGAAGGAGGTAAAAATCCGCTAATATTCGGCGATGAACAGTCAAATCCTTTTGATGCAACCATAAAGGAGCATTACTATGATGAATCAATAGGAAAGTTTGTCATTGAGTTCTCCACTCCTGTGAAAACGATTGGCGAGGATGCATTCTTTCATACTGTGCTTCAGACAATCGAACTTCCAGAGGGCCTTGAAACTATTAAAAATGGTGCATTCGCGTGGTCAAAACTCGAGGAACTCACTATTCCTGGTAGCGTTAACACGATTGAATCTGAAGTCTTTGATGTTTGCTTTGAATTGGAATCTATTACATTTCTTCCAAGCCCGGATAAAACGCCACTTGCCATAGCATATAGTCCTGCACTTGCCCAATATGGTCCATTCTACTACTGCCCATTAGCATCTATTAATCTCAACCGTGAGTTCAGTTATGTGGACCCGGATGGAGATCCATTCACTCCAGATGAAGATGATGAAGGAATCTTTTATGATTATTTCGAAAAAAGGTTTGAAGCTTCAATAACTATTGGAGATCAGGTACGTACATTGTCTCCTTTCATGTTTTCAAGAAAAGGCATTACTTCTATCACCATCCCAGGAACAGTGACCACCATCGGTAATGACGTTTTCAATGAATGTACAGCTCTTTCAAGCATCACATTCGAGCCAAGCCCGACAAACGAAGCGTTAACCATCGGATGGAATACGACCGGTACAGATGAGGGGCTATTCGTTGACTGTCCACTTCAGACAGTTAACCTGAATCGTCAGCTCACCTACGCAATGGCAAGCGAGGATCTCGATGAGGAATTAACTCCTTTCTCGGGCAAATCTCTTGGAGACGGAGTCACTCTCGGTGAGCAAGTCCATACCTTGTTGCCATACATGTTCTATAACTCTGGCATCACTTCTCTGAAAATTCCAGGAACAGTTACAGAAATCATGGATAATGCTTTCTATGATTGTACAACCCTTGCGTCTGTAAGATTTGAAGGAAGTTCCGAACCGCTTACTATCGGATTCCAACCGGGAACTAATGAGCGTGGTCCTTTCTACCAGTCACCATTGACATCTATTTACGTTAACCGTGAATTGGTAGCATCGTCCGCTTATGCTGCTGCACGCGATTCAGATGATGAAGGTATTTTCTCAACTTCGTTTGATGGAGACGATGATCCTATAGTATCAGTAACCCTTCAGGGTAATGTAAAAACCATTTCTGAATATATGTTCAGCGGTTTGAATATACAGACTATTTGGATTCCAAGGGAAGTTACAAAAATCTGTAAAGGTGCATTCTATAATTGTTCGAAACTCTATGGAATGACTTTGGCACATACAGGTCCTCCTACTTTGATTGAAGACGATGATTCAAATGGAGGTGCATTTAAGGGTACTTTATTGAATGATCCAAATGTGCAAATGCGTTGGATTGCCTTAGAGGATGGTTCGGATGAAAACGTTAAAGCTTTTAAAGATGCAATCAACTGGCGTTATTATGCTTATATCATTAAGGCACAATCTAAATAGTAATCCTTAAGTTCATAGGAGAACAATTTAACTCAAAAGAATATGACAGAAATGAAGAAGCACTACATCACTCCTGCTATGGAGGTGGTAAACATCGAGACACAATCCATCTTGGCTGGCTCACCGGGTACGAGCCAGACTGAGACCCTCGGAGAGAGAAAAGAGGACATAGAGTGGAGCAACAGCCGCCGCGGCGAGGGATGGGGAAACCTTTGGGAGTAAGGAGACCCCCTCTAACTTAAAAGGGAGATAAATGGAGTTATGGGAAGTTATATGGAGTTAAAGGCCGAATGTTCTCTCGCGCGTAAAAACTATTGGCCTTTATCTCCCAAGGAGCGGAGCGCTAACTCCCTCTAACTCCATTTAACTCAAAAAAAAATCATAAATCAGAAATCATAAATCATAAATCATTCCATCGTGAAGAAACTTATCTATCTATTCTCAGCTCTCGCCCTCTTTGCCTGCGAGCAAGCTGACGTGATCGAGCAGCCCAACCAGGGCGGCACAGCCAGTGGCGACCTCCCCGAGGTGATTTACGCTACAGTAGCTGACAACAATGACAAGAGTGACAAGACCCGCACCGTAGTGGCCAAGGATGGCAACTCTATCCTGTGGAACGCGGGCGACAACATCACCTATTTCTTTGACTTTTTACACGGCGCTCAATACAAGTATAATGGTGAAGATGGCGTAGCCGAAGCCGAGTTCGACAATATTACGGACGGCACAAGAGGTTTCGTGTTGAGCCGATCTTATGCCGTATACCCCTTTGAGGTCGGCGCTTCGTGTATCCAGGACAATGGAGTAGAGAAACTCCAGGTATTTTATCCAGCTGAGCAAAACTATATGCCCAACTCATTTGGCCGTGGTGCCAATGTGATGGTGGCAGCAGGTGAACACGCTTTCGACGATAACCTCCACTTTCGCAACGCCTGCGGCTACCTTGTCATCAAGCTCTATGGCGAGAATATAACGGTGAAAAGCATTGAACTCACCGCACTGGGTGGCGAGAAGATTGCGGGTAAGGGTCTTATCACAGCCAGCAACAACGCCGATCCCGAAGTTGAGATGACCGACCAGGGTCGCTCTACCATCACGCTGAATTGCGGCAGTGGTGTCACCTTGGGCGCAGATAAGGCTAATGCCACCGAGTTTTGGTTTGCTATGCCTCCCACTACTTTCGAGGAGGGCTTCAAGATTTTCGTCACTCCCACCACTGGCATGGCTTTCGAGATGCAGACCTCGAAGAGGGTGGAGATTACCCGTAACAACATCCAGCCCATGGCAGCGCTCCAGTACACCCCCAATGCGCAGTCGGCAAAGCAATTGTTCTATACCAGAGCAGATGAAAGCACAGACCCTATAACCTTCCACGAAAAAGTAGGAGACAAGCCCTTCGATGTCACCATCGCCAGACACGAATACGATGATAAACTCGGCAAATTTATCATCGAGTGCGATGCTCCCATCACAGAAATCAGAGACCGTGCATTCTATGGAACAGAGATTAGTTCAATCTCTCTCCCCAAGCAGCTCAAAACCATCGGTGAGTATGCCCTTTCTAGTACCCAACTAAGCAGACTTGTTATCCCAGGCAATGTCACCTTGATTAAAGATGGTGCATTAGTAAATAATAGGAACATGCCAAGTATTACCTTCCTTTGGGGTGAAGAGATCTTGGAAATCAGAGA
>JAEIGA010007411.1_pt1 | contig 16681 bp, 16 predicted proteins | sample 9270691 | NCBI WGS metagenome assembly JAEIGA01 (sample SAMN17057246, study PRJNA624740) | gut metagenome | biome: biome; isolation source: fecal sample | host: Bos grunniens | place: China: Xizang | collected 2019
ATTGGTTGCTTTCGCATTTTTCATATTCAGGGAAAATATCTGCAATTTTAGTATCAAGGCTTAAAAGCCCCTCATCAATAGCGAAGCCTGCCGCAGTAGAAACAATAGACTTTGTAACCGAAAACAAAGTGTGAGGCATATCTGCGGAATAAGGATATGAATATTCCTCAAAAAGAGTTTCCCCGTCCTTTATTACCATAAAACCGTGGTTTTCTACGCCACACTCTTCAAGCTCCTTATAGAATTCATATATGTATTTTGATGATAATGTTGTTTTTGTTTGCATATTTTCACCCATAATATATAGATATTTATTTTATTATAAAACAAATCTTCCTCTAATTCAACAAATCTTTATATTGCTTTTATTCTTTTATATGATAAAATAAAATCATAACATAAAGGAGCTTTACATTTATGGATTTTCAGATTATTGGCGGCAACAAAGGTGCCGAAATAACTTTAGATAAAATCATTATGGGTGATATTCTTGAGGTAAGTATTGATTTTTCACTTCCTGTGGAAGAAATCCCTGAAAAATTTACTTTACGATGGTATTTCAGCGCTAAGGACTGCGCTTTTACATGGAATCCATCTATGATGGATATTCACGGACTTTACTTTGATTGGGGCAAAAAAATAATAAAATCACGTCTTGCTTCCTGGATGCCTATCCATCAGATTATTTCAAGAGACGGCAGTAATAAATTGAATATTTCTGTTTCTGATGTTGACACCCCTATTGAAATTGCAACTGGTATCCGTGAGGAAGACGCAACAATCGAATGCGATGTTTCATTCTTCACCTTGCCCACCTCTCCAACAAAGAATTATTCTGCAATTCTCCGCCTTGATATGAGGGATATTCCGTTTTACGACAGTATATATGACGTAAGCGATTGGTGGGAAAACGGTTGCGGATATAAAAGCGCTTATGTGCCTGATAGCGCAAGGTTTCCAATGGACTCTTTGTGGTACAGCTTCCACCAGAATTTATCCGTAGACGAAATCCTTAAAGAATGTACTGCGTCAAAGGAAATAGGTATGAATACCGTTATTATCGACGACGGTTGGCAGACAGATGATAATAATCGTGGTTATGCCTATTGCGGAGACTGGCTTGTAGCACCTAAAAAAATGGGTGATATGAAAACTCTTGTGGAAAACATTCATAAAATCGGTATGAATGTTATGCTTTGGTACTCTGTTCCGTTCATGGGCATTTACTGTGATAAATATGAAGAGTTCAAGACCATGCTTTTAGATGGTTGCGGAGACGAAAAAACATTTTTTGCTCTTGATCCACGCTATAAAAAGGTGCGCGATTACCTTTGCTCTGTTTATGTAAAAGCCGTTGAAGAGTGGCAGTTAGACGGACTTAAGCTTGATTTTATAGATTCCTTTGTTTTAAAGGGCAAGGCGTTGGAATTTGATGTAAGAAGAGATTACCAATCACTTGAAGATGCAATTCATGCGCTTATGACTGAGGTTAAAGAAAAATTAACCTCTATAAATCCGGATATTCTTATTGAATTCCGCCAATCATATGTTGGCCCTTCCATAAGAAAATACGGCAATATGCTGCGTGTGGGTGATTGCCCTTGCGATATTTTGAAAAATCGCTTTAATGCAGTCAATTTAAGACTTACCTCAGGTAAAACTGCAGTACATTCCGATATGATTATGTGGAATATGGAGGATTCCGTTGAAAATGCGGCTCTCCAATTTACAAGCATACTCTATACTGTTCCTCAGGTTTCTGTCAGAGTAGATAAGCTTCCTGAAGACCACTATAAAATGCTTGAATTCTACATTGATTTCTGGAAAGAATGGCGCGAAGTACTCCTTGACGGTAAACTTACTGCAACTAACCCCGAAAGTGAATATAGTCTCGTATGCTCAACTTTTGAAAACAAAGCAGTTTTCACCGCATACAATGATTCTGTAATTTCTGTAAAAACAGAAATTGCCGTAGCAGTAAATGCAACGGCAAAAAAACATCTGATTATTAAAAATGCAGAAAACTACTCGTATAAAGTTTTAAACTGTATGGGTGAAGAAATGTCCAATGGCACAATTGAAAGCACTATAGAAGAAATCCGTGTACCTGTTGCAGGAATGATAGTTTTAGAAAAATAATTAATCCGTCAGAGTGAAGACTCTGACGGTTTTTTCTATTATTTTGTTATTTTGTTTTTAGTAATACCCTTAAAGAGCACTATTATTAAAGCAAAGGTGGGAAGCATAAGAGCAATGTCTGTAAGGAAGCCCGCGCTCCAAAGCTGGTAGAACCCGCCTTGTGAAAAAAGTGTAGCATAATCAACCGCAAGAATATTCTGACTACACTGGCCACCCATAAAGAAATATGTAAGGGCGCACACACCTACGAATATAGGCAATGCTTTTTTCGAAAACTCCTGAGCACTCAAATCGAAAGGTGCAGGGAGTTTTTTCTCCTTCATATTTTTTCTTATTACTTTTCTTACAAAAGCAACGTACACTATAACGCTTAAAACAATAGTTATAACTAATTCTACTGCATCATCCTCAATAAATGCTCTTGGCAGTCTGAAGCCTATCGCCCTAGAAAGAATTACGCCAAAAGAGAAAAGCATTGTGAAAATCTCATTATAGAAAACCCTGAATTTTTCGTTTTTAATCAATGATTCATATTCAAAGCTTTCTTCGGAATCAGTATATTTTTTAGGAAGGCATACTATAACAACCATTAAAAGCAAGCCGAAAATAAAGCCTGTAAAATACTCCCAAAGCTCCCACGCATTGTATGCTATGAACTGAGGTAATTCTATATCAGTAAACACGGTGCGTTCTTCTTTACTGATTGCAAGAAGAAGCGATGGAACAGATATTCCAATACCACAGGCAAGGTTTGAAAGAGTCGAAAAAACTGCGTTGAATTTATCCTTAAGCACAACCCCGACTACAACAGATGATATGAGAGCTCCTATTGCACTTGAGATAACCTTTATACTTTGGAAATAGTTTCTACAATATGGTATAGGCTTTGCCCACGCCGCAGAGCCAAAGTTTACTATAAAGGCTTTCATAGGTGAAATATCCTCACCCATTGCCTTCAGTCCTTCTTGACAACACTCAACCGCCTGAGGATTTATAAAATCTAAAATGAGATGTGATATTGTAAGGTTACATAAAAGCATTACAACATAATAAACGCCTACAAAAATCACATAGTCTTTAAATTCGTATTTTTTCTTTGAGAAAAGAGAACCAAGAACAATACTGAAAAGCGGAAGCCACCCGAAGCCCAAAAGCACCATTATTGCCCAACCGCTTGCAGAGCTTATTTCAGTGTATCTGTAAACCTCTTCTCCGGGGAAATAAGCATTGCTTGAAAGCACACCGCCAATCTGAGAATTAAGTGTACCCCATCCGCCTGCAGTAATTGCAGCAAATGCGGCGGCAAGAGGAATCATTTCATAATTCATTTTCTGCCGTTTTCCGTAAAGAGCATATATAAAAAGCGTAAGCGCAAATGCAACCGAGTACATACCCCACTTTGCTCCAAAGCCATGCTGACCTCTTACATGCCACATAAAGCCAACAAGAAGCGCACCTAAAACAACGGCAACAAATTTCTTCCCAAGAGAAATATTTAACATATTTTTCTTCATACCATCGCCTCCGACAATTTCATTATATTACGCTTCTTTTTCACAGTCAATAAATATGTTTTTTGTATTTTTTCTTTATTTTATGAAAAAATATTTTAAAGGAGTGATACAATGAACACAAACATTAAAAATACACTTGATGAAATCCCCAATCCTGATTCTGATGCAAAAAAGATTATAGGACTTGTAAAAGACGGCAACGAAATTACAGGATATCAGCTTTCCAATAACCGCATAATTTCAAAAGAGGAAGGCGTAAATATGGCAAAGCAAGGCAAAATCCGAGGTGTGGGTATTGCTCACAAAGGTGATACTGTATATTTAAAATCTATCCCCAACGAAACGGACAATGATAATTTAAGCCATCTTCCAACGGTGGAATGAGCTTTTTCCTTATGACTACTTTAGTCATAAGGATTTTTTATTTGGTAAATCATTGCAATTTTAATAAAAAGTTATTACAATATATGCATATGCATTTTGAAAGAAGGCGTTTTTGTGATAACAAAAGAAGAATGGAAAAATATACGAGGCTCTTCTCCTGCACCTGACCAGATTATGCTCTCTATTAAAGGTGATGCTGCCCATTCAATGACAGTTCGTTGGAGAACAGATATAACTGTAACTGAAGGCTATGCCCTCTACAGAGAGGTTGGTACAACACATTGGCAGAAAGCAGATGCAGAGTTCATTACCTTCAACACAGATATGGACGACAGCAACTTTTTCTTTGCTGATATGAAGGCTCTTAAAGCAGATACAGAATATGAATACACTTGCGGTAATGACGATGTAAGAAGCCCATCCTTCACCTTCAGAACCGCTGAAGAAAATTGCGAGAACTTCTCTTTCCTTTGCATTTCAGATATTCAGGCAGGCGATGCAGAGCCACCTGCAGACTATTCCGTATTAAATGAGGTTCTCAAGAAATTCCTTTCAGAACATCATGAATGTAAATTCATTGTAACTGCAGGCGATAATACAAACTGCGGTCAGACAGATATTCAATGGACAGGTCTCTTTGAAGGTCTTGAAGGCATTATTGAGTCAACACCAATAATGTTCTGCATGGGTAACCACGACGATATGGGCTTCAGCAGTTATTTCACCAAAGAAGATAAATATTATTCAGAGTACGCCACATATTTCACAAATCAGCTTTGGGGTTCATATGAGCATAATGGTCCTGTAGAAAGACCAATTGCAAACCACGCTTTTGATTATGGTAATGCTCATTTCTGCTGCACAGGTACAAGCGGATACGAAGAAATGAACGAGTGGCTTATTGAACAGGCAGAAAACAGCAACAAAACATGGAAATTTGCTGTTCACCATTTCCCTGTTTGCTATTCAAGCCCTGATATGGAGTGTGAGGATACATACCCTGCTATGCGCGATGGTATGGATAAATACGATATTGTTCTTTCAGGCCATGAACATTCCTTTGCCCGTTCATACCCTCGCCGTGGCGAAGGTCTCTACAACAAACCAAGCGAAGGCTCTGTTCACTATAATCTCGGCTCAAGCCACAGAAACGGCCCCGGTTGCAGAGTTGTTCCAAAGGTATGGAACGCTAAAACATACAACCACGAGGAAGAGCTTTCAATGTTCTCAATAATTGATATTGATGGTGAAAAGTGTACACTTACAGCTTACGTTGAAGACGGCAGAATAATCGACTACTGCGTTATTGATAAAAAAGAGGATACTATTTTCCCTCCGGAATGCGCCCCTGTTTACAACAGAACACGTATCAAATTCAAGGGATATGATTTAGGTCTCTGTACAGAACCTACTCTCCCACAGAATATTGACGGCACATTTTATATCGCCATTGGTCAGCTTATAAACTTTGTTGGTGGCGATGTTGAAAGAACAGCAGGTAAAATTAAAGTGGGCATATACGGAAGAACTGCAGAATTCACAGAAAACTCTACAACAGTTGTTACAAATAACGGCTCTTATGAAATGTCAAAACCTTGCCTCAGACTTAATGAGGGTCAGCTTTTTGTACCAATGGATGATTTCGGTAAAAACCTTCGTATGCATTGCTTCTACTACGAGCACAACAATTTCATTACAGTAGAAACAGAATCACAAGACAGACCAATCCCACACCAACCATGACGAAAACTAAATTTAATTATAATACAACTATTCTTTCTTGCTTTGTGGGTTACATAGTTCAGGCTATTGTAAACAACTTTATACCCTTGTTATTTATAACCTTTCAAAACAGCTACAATATCCCGCTAAGCAAAATAACGCTCCTTGTAACCTTTAACTTTTGTATTCAGCTTACAGTAGATTTACTCGCAACAAAATTTGTAGATAAAATCGGCTACAGAGCATCAATATTAATTGCTCACATAACCTCTGCTTTAGGACTGTTATTGCTTGCTATACTGCCGGAAATTATGAATCCGTTTACGGGTATTCTTATTTCTGTAAGCATCTACGCCATAGGTGGTGGCATTATAGAGGTGCTTATAAGCCCAATTATGGAAAGCTGTCCTACAGATAACAAGGAAAAGGCTATGAGTCTGCTTCACTCCTTCTATTGTTGGGGTCATGTCGGAGTTGTTCTTCTATCAACTATATTCTTTAAATTAGCAGGTATTGAAAACTGGCGTATTCTTTGCGGACTTTGGGCTATTGTGCCCATTTTAAACGGTATTTTATTTATTAAAACACCAATTGCACCGCTTATCAGCTCCGAAGAAAAGGGCATGACCCTTAAAGAGCTCTTTAAAAACAAAGTTTTTTGGGTGCTTGTAATTATGATGGTTTGCTCAGGCGCCAGCGAGCAGGCAGTAAGCCAATGGGCATCTGCCTTTGCAGAGCAAGGCTTAGGAATCTCAAAGGCTGCAGGTGATTTAGCAGGACCTATGACCTTTGCCATTGTAATGGGTGCTACCCGCGCCATATACGGAAAACACGGCGATAAAATCAAGCTTGACAGCTTTATGCTCATAAGTACAGCACTTTGTGTTTTCTCATATTTACTTATAAGCCTGACCCCTTCGCCAATTATAAGCCTTGTAGGGTGTGCTTTATGTGGTGCTTCTGTAGGTATTATGTGGCCGGGCACCTTCAGCAAGGCTGCCGCATCCCTTCGTAGCGGTGGCACAGCAATGTTTGCTTTACTTGCCCTTGCAGGTGATTTAGGCTGTTCTTCGGGCCCCTCTCTTGTAGGTGCGGTATCAGGTATTGCTGATGGAAATATGAAAGCAGGTATTTTAACTTCAGTTATTTTCCCTGTTACACTTATAATTTGCTTACTAATAAGCAAAAAACAAGCACGTAAAAACACATCAAACTAACAAAAACTCCTTGATTACAAAATACGTAATCAAGGAGTTTATTTTATTTGTTCTCTATATTACAGCTACCGTTACATTTACCCCCACACTGTTTTGCATAAGGACAACCTATACAGGTTTCTCCGCGCTTTTTAGCTCTGCGAAGATATATTAATATACCTGCTACAATAACTGCAACTATTAATATAATTATAAAGTTTTCCATAACTTATATTTTCATAGCACGCTCTTTTCTTCTCTGAGCCTTAAGAGCCTGCTCCGCTTTAACTCGTTTGTTTGCTCTGCTTATAAGAACCCCCACAAACACAACCATTGCAATTACAGCAACAAGACCGCCAATTCCACCACCTAAGTGAAGACTTTCAGGTGCAACAATAAGTGTTCCGATTGTGTACACAAGGTATGCTACAGTATAACCAACGCCAAGCTGAAGACCGATACCGCCAAAAAGCCATTTTTTACTCTTCATTTCTGCACTCATTGCGCCAATAGCTGCAAAACATGGTGGGGAGAAAAGGTTAAGGGTCAGGAATGCCAGGGCAGCAACCTTTGTAATTGCCATCACGCCTGCTACTTCAGTGCCTACGCCATCCTGCAAAGCAAGCTCTTCTGTGTTAATAAGATTTTCAAGACCAACAAAGCAAACCGCCAATGTTCCTACAACATTTTCTTTTGCTATAAAGCCGGTAATTGTTGCAGCGGCAAGCTGCCAGCTAAGTACTCCCACAACAGGAAAAATAACATATGCAAAAGGCTTCGCAATAGTTGCAAGAATAGATGTATCTGCACCTTGAGCAACAGAAAGACTTAAATCAAAGCTCTGCATTACCTGCACTGCAGTGTTGCAAAGCAAAATAATTGTAGTTGCCTTTACTATATATGCCCATCCTCGGCTAAGCATTGACATGAACGCACCCTTTAATGAGGGGAGTTTATATTCAGAAAGCTCAATAATGAAATAAGATTTTCTTGCACTGTTTCCTGTAATTTTATTTACAAGCAAAGCGCCAAAGAAAATAATCACAATACCTGATAAGTACATTATTGTACTTACCCAACCTGCATTATCAAAAAATGCTCCGGCAATAAGGGAAATAACAGGTATTTTTGCTCCGCAAGGAATAAAGGGAGCCAGCATTGCGGTTGCTCTTCTTTCTCTTTCGTTGTGGATAGTACGGCTTGCCATAACTCCTGGCACAGCGCAGCCTATGCTCATAACAAAAGGAATAACAGATTTACCTGAAAGACCAACCTTTTTGAATATAGGGTCAAGAACAACTGCAACTCGGGACATATAGCCACAATCTTCAAGAATGGCAATAAGGAAATACATTACCATAACTAGCGGCAAGAAGCCGATAACCGCAATCAGACCACCAATAACACCATCAATAAGAAGGGCATAAAGGAGCGGATTTGCATTCTGTAAAAGTCCACCAATCCAGCCCTGAAAATGTTCAAGCAATGTAACAAGACCGGGAATTGCTGTTCCGTCAGAAAGTTCCACACCCTCTGCAATCCAGGTACCAAGAGTTGTCTGTGATATGTAAAAAACAAGGAACATTACAACAGCAAAAATCGGTATACCCAACCATCTGTTTGTAAGAACTTTATCTATCTTATCGCTGAAGGTTCTTTCTTTTGTAAGGATTTTTCTTGTTTCAACTGCTTTAACTATATCGTTAACAAAAGTAAAGCGCCTATGGTCCGCCTCTTTAACTTCAGCTCTGTTTGTTAAATCAACATTCCCCTGATTATATGGGGCAGTTTGTACCTTGCCTATTTCAAGAACAGCCTGATTAACAATTTCGTGAAGCCCCTCGTGAGAAACAGAAGTTGTTTTTAAAACACGGCAACCAAGCATTTTAGATAAAACCTTGGCATCAATAATAGTTTCTTTTTTCTCGCTAAGGTCATTTTTATTAAGGGCAACAACTACAGGAATACCCAATTCAAGAAGCTGAGTAGTAAAGAAAAGGCTTCTTGATAAGTTTGTTGAGTCAACAATGTTTATAATAACATCCGGCTTCTCTTCTTTTATATACGAGCTTGTTACACTCTCTTCGCTTGTAAATGGCGACATTGAGTATGCACCGGGAAGGTCAATTGCAATAAGCTGCTCTTCACCTGAATAAAAGTGCTTTTTTATATGGTGCTCTTTTTTATCAACAGTAACGCCTGCCCAGTTGCCGACTTTTTCGTTACTACCTGTAAGAGCATTATACATTGTGGTTTTTCCTGAATTAGGATTACCTGCAAGAGCAATTCTTATCACACCCTCAACCTCCTTTACAAATTTAGAATCAATTTAATTATACAATAATCGCCTTTGCCAAATGTTTATCTACACTATATCTGCCATCTTTAATGGATACAATGCTACCTCCATTTATGTGAAACACAACTGTAATAGGCTCACCTACATAGCAACCAAGAGTAAATAAAAACGCTTCAAGCTCTTCGTCATCGATTAAAATATCTTTAATAATATACTCTCTACCTTCTGCTGCTTCTGATAAATTCACTGTATCCACCTCTTTTCTATGCAGTTAGCAATGGCTAACTCGAAATCATAAGAAACAGTTAGCCTTCGCTAACTGCAAATAGTATAATCTTTTGTTATAATTTTGTCAACAGCTTTTGGAATGTTTTACCTCCATTTTAACAATATTGATTTTTTGCACAGTTTATGATATCATTAACTAAATTATTTTTATTGAAAAACACAAGGAGCATTGGTATGCCGTTAAATGAATCCGGCGAGATGTATCTCGAAAGTATATATGTTTTATGTGAAAAAGGCGCATCTGTTCGTTCTATTGATGTTGCGGAATATATGAATTATTCAAAGCCCAGCGTAAGCAGAGCAATCGGCATTTTAAAAGAAAAGGAGCTTATAGCCGTTGATAAGGATGGCTATATTACCCTCACACCTGAAGGAAAGTCTATGGCGCAAAGCATTTTCGAGCGCCACACAATCATAACAAAAATGCTTACTGCATTAGGCGTCAATGAAAAAATTGCGGCAGATGACGCCTGCAGAATTGAGCACGTTATAAGCCCCGAATCATTTGAGGCTATGAAAAGGTTTCTTGAAGAAAAATAAATATAAATTTTCATTATAGGGGGATTTAATAATGAAAAAAGTACTTACAGTTTCACAGTGGGTTCTTGCGGCATTTTTTGTTTTATTGATGTTAGGGACAGGCTCTCTTTTATCAAATTTCTTTTTGTTTATTGCGGTTTTCTTAATGGCACCAATTAAACCAATCAGAAACGCATTAGAAAAAATAAAAATTAAAGGCTTTATATGTGTTATTTTAGCTGTTATTCTGTTTTTCGTAGCGATGATTGTTTCACCTAACAAGGAAAGCGAAGAAACACCTCTTAATAATCCATCAACAACGATTGAAGAAACAACAGAAGCAAATCAAGTTGTAGTCAACACACAAAACACAACCCAAGAGGTAACAACAATTACTACTACATATGCAGAAACCACAACAATAACAGAAGAAGCAGCAACTTCAGAAGAAGAAACAAACAAAAAAACTGAAACTACTAAGAAAGTAGAAACCACTTCTCAAAAAACGGAAAACACTACTAAAAAAACTGAGGAGTCTACTACTAAAAAACAAGAAACCACCACAAAAAAAGCAAAAGAAACTACTACAAAAAAGGTAGAAGAAACTAAACCACAAAGCACAAACACAAAATACATATTGAATTTAGATTCTAAGAAATTCCATGAACCTGATTGTGGTTCTGCCCCTAAGCCAAGTTCAAAAAATTATGCTGAAAGTAACGATAGCAGAGAAACACTTTTAAACAATAAATATACGCCCTGCGGAAATTGCAAACCATAATTAAATAATATCTACCACCGTCAATGAATATATTTATAAGAAATATATTCTCAGGCGGTGGTTTTATTTTTAATATATTTTCTTCACTTTCACCTTTAAGCATCACCGCGCTTATTCTTACATTTTCTGTAATATTTGTTAACGGACTTACAGATGCACCAAACTCTATTGCAACCTGTATTACAACACGGTGCCTGAGCTTAAAAAAAGCGGTGCTTTTATCTGCGATTTTTAATTTTATAGGCGTTATGGTTATTATGAAGCTTAACCCTGCCGTAAGTAATACAATTATGGGTATGGTAGATTTCGGGGAAAATAGCCAACGGGCAACTGTTGCCCTTGCGGCCGCACTTTTTTCAATAGTTCTTTGGGCGGTGCTGGCCTGGTATTTTGGTATACCTACAAGCGAAAGCCACGCTCTTATTGCAGGCCTTTCAGGTAGTGCCTTGGCAATTAATGGTGGCTTTTCGGGAATAAATGCAGCCGAATGGGTCAAAGCAATTTACGGTCTTTTTACATCTTGCGGTCTTGGCTTTTTAGGCGGATTTTTAATTTGCAGATTAGTTTTATCTGTTTTCAAAAACATAAAAAGGCAAAAAGCAGAAAAGTTTTTTAAAGGTGCGCAAATTTTTGCATCTCTTTTTATGAGCTTTATGCATGGCGCGCAAGACGGACAGAAATTCATCGCTGTTTTACTGCTTACAACTTCAGTCCAAGAAGAAAACAAAGGAATTTTTGATATTCTTACTCTCGCCTGTTCTTTAATTATAGCATTAGGTACTCTGACCGGTGGCAAAAAGATTATAAAAAGTATTGGTATGGATATGATTAAATTAGAAAAATACCAGGGCTTTTCTGCAGACCTTGCAGCTGCAATTGCCTTACTTATAAGCACTCTTTCGGGCTTACCCGTTTCCACTACCCACGCAAAAACCACTGCGATTATGGGTTCAGGCACCGCCGTAAAATACAAAAATCTTAACACGTCAGTTATAAAAGATATTTCTCTCACATGGATTCTCACCTTCCCCTGTTGCATAGGATTAGGGTATCTTATGACAAAGGTGTTTTTGATTATATTCTCTTAAAAAAAGCAGTTGCAAAAGCAACTGCTACTTTATTGTTTCACTATTATTAAGAACTGATGTGCTATAGATAAACAAAACATCCTGATTTGAAAATTCTATATAATTTTCAAGAGACTTAGGGTGAATGTAGCGTATATCAACAACTGTAATTTTCTTGTAGCCCTCTGCTAAAAGCGGTGCAAGACTGCTACCGAAGGAATCACGGAAAATTATAAGCTCCTTATCTGTTGTGGCATTTTCATTTTCAATGCTCAAAAGTGAAAGTGAGCCTGACAAAAACATTTCATACGGGTCCTTGCCGTATGCTTTTTCCATGTCATAAACAGAAATTTCTTTTCCGCTTTCAAAGTTATACACCTTTACATTTTCCAAAATATCATTTGTAAGGTATTTTATTTCTTCAGCAGGCAAAGGCAAAGCAGACTGTCCGTGGTAAACTCCGTAAAAATCATTATCGAGAGTCTTTTCTGTATACTCACCCTTAAGCTCAACGCCCATTTTTGAAGCAAGCTCTTTTGCCACAGGCAGAATCTCTTCCTGACGCCAATGGGTATCTGTTTTATAAAAGCTTTGGAGAGTAAGAAGATGAGTTATATCAATATATTTCATAAAATCTGCTTCCGATTCTGTCTGGGAAAGCATTTTTTCATAGTCTATTGAGAGATAATCGTCTTCAACAAGAAAATAGTTTTTATCAGGAATAATGCTTAAGTAAACCTGAGCATCTGTTCCGTTTATATATATATCGTAAACATACCTGAACTTTTTAACTGCAAGAGAAACCGATTCTTCATCTAACGGATATTCAATTTTTCCGATATATCCGTCTTTTACGAATAAATCGTTGTTGTCCTTCTGCAATAAAACATATTTGTTCACAAGGGCTTTTAATTGTCTGAATGAATCTCTAAGAGGAAACTGCTCGGTGGAATATGTTTCAAAATCCTTCATAAACTTTCCTGAGAATATACTGCTTACAGAAGCAGACGGAAACTGCGCAAGCTTTCTTCTTTCGCTGTCAGAAAAATCTGTAGGAGGCTTCAACCAACTGAAAACAGAAAAACCGAGAAAGAAGACTATAAGAATTATACTTACAATTTTATTTTTAACATTTGTTTTCATAAAACTGTCTCCTTTCTAGAATCTGAAATACAAGAAGGGATTGAATGAACCGTCAACAAGGTAAGCGGTTACCGTTACTGCAAGAGCCACAAGAACAATAGGCTCAATTATATTTATTACCTTTTGAGCTTTTGCCTTTTCGCAAAGCTTAAGAACAGCATTTTTAACTACAGGTGTAGAGCCTATAAGACCCAAACCAACAGGCAAAGCGTAGCTTCTGAGGTAATATAAATATTCTTCCGAAATAAGCGGAACATTTCCGAAGCCGAACATTCCCTTGATATATTCAAAGGCTTCACCCATGTCAGCAGCGTTAAATATAACAAAGCTGACACCGATTACTACAAGCACATATACTCTGTTAAGTACTCTGCTTTTTTCAAGGTGTTTGAGAAGGAACATTTTTTCTATGCAGAGGAATATTGCAAAGTAAAGTCCCCATATAATGAATGTCCAGGCGGCGCCGTGCCAGAAGCCAGTAAGCATCCAGACTGTGAAAATGTTAAAGAACCAACGGGGCTTTGAAACTCTGTTTCCGCCCATTGGGATATACACATAATCTCTGAACCATGAGCCGAGAGACATATGCCACCTTCTCCAGAATTCTGTTGCACTCTTGGAGATAAACGGATAGTTGAAGTTTTCGCAGAAATTAAAGCCAAAGATTTTTCCAAGACCTATTGCCATATCGGAATAGCCTGAAAAATCAAAATACACATGTACGGCAAACGCAACTGCATAAAGCCAGTAATATAAAACTGCTTTGTCTTCAGACGCTTTGAAGGTATCGCACAGCTCACCTAAAATGTTTGCAACAAGTACCTTCTTTGAAAGACCGATAATAAATCTACGCGCGCCTTCTGCAAATTTATCAAGGCTATGAGTTCTCTCACCAAGCTCATTTGCAATATCTGTATATCTTACAATAGGTCCTGCTATGAGCTGAGGGAACATTGTAATATAAGTTGCAAGGTTAATTACTCTTTTCTGGGTAGGTGTACCGCGATATACATCTACAGTATAACTGAGAATCTGGAAGGTGTAGAAGCTGATACCTATAGGAAGAGCAATCCTGAGTAAAGGAATGCCAAGTCCCGTTACTGCGTTGAAGTTATCAATAAAGAAATCCGCATACTTAAAATACGCCAAAAAACCTAAGTTAATAAAAACAGATATAAAAAGGATGATTTTTTTATCCCTTATATTGTTTTTAGCCTCAATCAAGAGACCGGAAACATATCCGATTATGATTGAGGCTACCATTAAAACAACATATTTAGGCTCGCCCCAACCATAGAAAACAAGGCTACTGATTAACAAAACAATGTTTTTAAGCTTTTGGGGAGCTATAAAGTAAAGTATCAGCACTACGGGTAAAAAATAATATAAAAACGGTATTCCTGAAAATAACATATTTATACCTCTTTCCCGAGTGGTACGGGGTTACCCCCTTTTTGAAATTTAAGCGATTGCTTCGTTTACTGTTTCAACTGCTGCTTCGCCGTATGCTGCAACGAGCTTAGCTGAGAAGTTATCAATAAGATCTGCTGCACCTACTGCATAAACAACATATTCGCCACCATTGATTGTGTACATAACAAGCTTCTCTGGGATACCACACATCCACTGTGTTGATGTGATGCTGTCTTTAAGAGACGCTGCGAAAGTTTCAGCTGACTTAGCATCTGTAAGGTGGAAAGCTGCGCTTGTGAATGTGTTTGCGTTCATAGCGTGCATAAATGAACCTGCTTCGTCAATCTGACCGATTAAATCTTCAGAAATGTGAAGAGTAGCAACAACGCTTTCTTTATCTTCAAGGCTGTAGATGCCTGCTGCATTGTCAACAGGGTTTGTAAAATCGCCACCCATAGCGAAGAACTTTTCTTCTTCTGCATATGTTGAAATAACCTTGTTAAGAACATCTGCTGAATCTGCTACCTCTACCTTTGGTGCGTTACCACCAAGGAAGATAACACCGCATACGATAGCTGCTACTGCAACTACTGCTACAATTGCAATTATAATACCTTTTTTCATGATTTTTACTCCTTTTTGTTTAAAGTTTTTTTATTTTAATATTCAATTAAAAAGCGTTGCTATTAAAGGCAATCTCCCTTTCGGAAAGAATATTCTGAAGCTTCAGAATTGTTTTCTCTCCTTCGGGCACATTCACCGCAATAACTACTTTTCCTTCAACTGAATATTGGTTACCTGTGTAAATTTCTTCACCTGTTTTGTAATCAAGCAAGGTGAATTCTCCGTTTTCAGCAGATATTTTTGTTTCAAATCTGCAATCTATTTCAACAACCTGACCACCATCAACCGATGCTCTTTGCACCATAGAAGCCTGAGGCAAATTGATTTGTTCACCATAAAAGGTTTCGCCATTAAGATAAACGGTTGATGAATTCATCCCTACACCTACAAAACCTACCACAAAAGCCACTAAAACACAAGCGGCAATAGTTTCTATAATTCTGTGGTTGCTCTTTTTGTTTTGTGAGGGCTGAATATTTTTTATATCATTTGCGATTCTTTGCTTTAATTCTTCAGGTGCTTTTATACTTTGATATTTATTTTTTTCGTTTTCGCTAATCATCAATACCCTCTCTTTCTATTATATTTTTCAAATGCTCTCGTCCGCGAGACAATCTCATTTTAACTGCAGATTGTGATAGGCCTGTCATTTTTCCTATCTCTGCTACCGAATAACCTTCAAGGTAATGAAGAACAAGCACTGTTCTGTACCTTTCAGGCACAAGACTCAGGCTATGCATTATTGAGGATTTTTCCTTTTCTTCACTTTTAAGGTGATGCATATCATCAATATTGTCGTGAGCTCTGTGAGTTTTCTTTCTTAAAAAATCGCGACAAGCGTTAACTGTAACTTTTACAAACCACCCTTCTTCGTGGTTCCTATCTGAAAAGGCAGGCAATGTTTCAAAATATTTTATAAAAACATCGTGAACAATATCTTCTGCATCGGTAGTATTCTGCACATTAACAAGAGCAAGGCGATAAAGCTTATTGGCATATTTATCGTACAGAGCTTCAAATTGCATATTTATATCATTTTGACTATTCAATTTTCCACTCTCCTTTATGTAAACGATTTAAAATCCGGTTTGGTCACATTTTTTTGAAAAAATTTTAAAATTCTTTTTTATTGTGCATTTTTTATTTATATGCTATAATTTTTTTGCAATAATTTTTAGGAGTGATATTATGGCTACTGCATTAAGTCCCGAAAAATTAAAGAAACAGCAAGCCCGCAAGGAACGGGAAATACAAAAATGGGAAAAGCAAAAAGCAAGGCCTAAGGGTAATACATATTTCTGGTATCTTGTTTTGATTATTGCGCTTATTTATGCTGTTGACGAGATTGCTTCGCAAATCAACTCTCTTATGCAGACTGAAATCGCAAATGACCTTATAAAAAGCGAAAGCTCGGTTACAATACTTAATCTTTTGAATGTTGTGGCAATACCATTTCAGATTATAGGTATTCTTTACAGGCCTTTGGCTGACCGTTTCGGCAGAAAGAAATTCCTTATTATAAACACCTTCGGTATGTCCCTTGCATTGTTTGTTATTTTCCTTTCAAACAATGTAATAATGTATTTCGTTGG
>JAEIGA010007412.1_pt1 | contig 16679 bp, 19 predicted proteins | sample 9270691 | NCBI WGS metagenome assembly JAEIGA01 (sample SAMN17057246, study PRJNA624740) | gut metagenome | biome: biome; isolation source: fecal sample | host: Bos grunniens | place: China: Xizang | collected 2019
AAACATATTCTTACAGTTATTATATCAAATATAAGTGAAAAAGTCAAGATGAAGAACAATTAAAGGCACAAAGCGAGGCACCGATTGCGGTGCCTCGCTCTCTCTTCAGGCTCCCTCCAAGAGGGAGCTGGCGCCTTTAGGCGACTGAAGGAGCCTGCGCAACTAAAAGCATCTTGCTCGTCTTTGTAGAAGCATATTGTCCAACTGCACGCACTCTCCCTCCGCCTCGTTCCTCGGCACCTCCCTCCGCAGGGAGGCTAAATTGCGCCTCGCTCTCTCTTTAGCCTTCTCCTGCGGGAGAAGGGGGACCACGAAGTGGTGGATGAGGAGTTAGTTTGTGTTAAAGACACCTCATCCGTCAGCCTTCGGCTGCCACCTCCCCCAAGGGGGAGGCTTTATATAAGTCGAGGCACCAACTTGGGTGCCTCGTTCTTTATTTCTTTTTCTTGCTCACTCCGAAAATCTTTCTCAAAATAGGCACTAAAAAGCTTGGGGTATGTACCAAAACTATCTTCATATCTCTCACCTCCGTTTGAATTTCACTATATTATATGCCTTTTTTTCTGCGCGTGACTTATTTTTTGCTTTCTTTTTTCATAATATGTATGGAGAAACTGTTTGGAGGATGGTATGAGCGGAATTGGCGGAATAATGGATATTGAAAATTACTGTGTGGACGTTGACAGACTTAACAAAATGCGTCTTGCGCTGTCCCTGCGTGGTCGAAGGAGAAGCACCGCCTTCCTTTCGGGTAGCGTGGGTATGTTTTTTAACAGCTCTTCTCCCTATGCCTTTACGGATACGGAGGACAGACAGCCTAATATATGTGAGCGCCGAGGGCACTCCTATGCTCTGTGTATTGACTCCGATGAGCTTGATTCCTCGTCTGTGCTGGAAAAATATCTTGTTCACGGGGTGGATTTTCTGGGGGCTCTCGACTTGCCCTTTGCCCTATCTCTTTACGACGGAGAGCGCAATATGCTGCTTCTGGCAAGAGACAAAAAGGGAAGAAAGCCGCTTTTTTACCGCTTTGACGGAAATAATATTTTGTTTTCATCGGAGGTAAAGGGTATAACAGGAGCGCACGGTGGCTACGTACACGTTGACAGAGACAGGCTGTCGTCGCACCTGACCTCTCCTATGGGCATATACGGAGCGTCGGACATATATACCGATATTCGCCAAGTCCTGCCGGGAGAATGTATACTTTTTACCCGAATGGGAATGAGCAGATTTTTCTACCGTGATATTCGCGAAAGAACAGCCTTCAAAGGAAAGAACAGTTTAAAAAGCATCACGGTGATAAAGCCCTATCCGATTTTTGACAGCCAGCTTCTATGGGATACTCTGTCCGAGGCTCTTATAGCCTTTGATTACCCACAGTTTGACAGTTATATGCCCTCTCTGTGTCTTTCATTGTCGGAAGCTCAGAAAAAGGGGAAGAATATTCTGCTGTTTGAGGACTGTACCCGAAGGAAAAATATCTCCTATGCCTTTGAGCGTGAGGACAGACTGGGAAATCTCTACGGAGTGAGAGCCACGGGAGTCTTGTCAAAGGAGCAATGGGAGGACCCATATCTTGCTTCCGTGAAAAATGAGCTGTGCGGACGGTTATCCACGCTGGGGAACTCGCATCGGGCACTGCTTCAAGGAATTCTCGGTGTCTCGCGGTTTGACTCGTTATGCCGTAAGCTTGAAAGGACAGCACAAAAAAACGAGGAAGCGGAAGAGAGTATCCGCATCCTCGGTATGCTTTTGCAGACTGTGGATTGGGCGTCAGCCAACCGCCTGCTTATCAAGGACGAAGGCAGAGCTGTCTGCTACGATTATTTTTGATCCTTGCTCTCAATTATGAGTATTGCGCCCTTTCTCACCGATATAAAGGTGCAGTTGCCCTCTATTTCGTTGGAAACGGCATATTGATATCTGTCGGTGAGAGTGGCGTTCTTTAGTGGATACTTGCATCCCTCAACCGTTACGCCCTTGACCTTTTCACCTATCGCAAGCAGAGATATGTATTTATATCCGCTTTTCATAATGATGATACTGTCATTTTCCAGATAACGCGCGCGGTTGTTGCCATCGGCTATGACTGCGCGTACCTTTTTTGAATGCATATCCTCAAGTATGGCGAGGTTTGAAAGAGTATGGTCAAGCCTTCCGTCAAGTCCGCCGATAATTATTATTTCGTTAGCACCCTTTTCAAGAGCAGTTTTTACAGCAAGCTGTGTGTCGGTAAAATCCTTCTCGGCGGGTACGGTGATGACCTCGGCGCCGTCAGCCGCCTCATTAAGCTCCTCGCGTGGCAGAGAGTCAAAATCACCTAAAAGCACTGTGGGCTTTACGCCCAGAAGCTTTGCATTTCTGTAACCCGAATCGGCGGCGATTATTATATCCCCGTCCTCGGGGCGCTCTGTCAGGTTGGATGCGTCGATGCTTCCACCCGCGTATATAAATGCTCTCATATGCTTCTCCTTACCATTTTTTCTTTGCTCTCAATACCTCGTAAAGCTCGCAGAAGCTCTGGTGACGGGAGAGAGGAATATCTCCGCCCTTGACCGCTTCAAGTATGGCGCAGCCCTCCTCCTTGGTGTGGGAGCATTTTGTGTATCTGCATTGTCCTATATAGGTGTCAAACTCACGCATAGTCAAGGGCAGGTCTGCTACCTCAAAGAAATCAAAGCGCGCGAAATCAAGCATAGAGAAGCCCGGTGTGTCGGCTATGTACCCGCAATGAGCGCCCTCTCCGAGTGCGTACAGCTCTACCTTTCTTGTGGTATGGCGGCCGCGCTGTATCTTTCGGCTTATCTCCGAGGTGGAGAGGGAGAGAGTGGGGAAGAGTCGGTTAAGAAGGGTGGATTTACCTATACCCGACGCACCTGCAAAGGCGGCGGTTTTTTCGTTGAGATTTTCCTTTATAAACTCATCTATGGGGGCAATATCAATATCCTCTGCGGCGCTTAGCTTAAAGACAGTGAAGCCGCTTTTTTTGTATATGCTCTCAAGCTCGGCGGCGTAGTTCGGGTCAAGCTCGCATTTCGTTATAACTATTATGGGCTCTATTTTGTTAAACTCCGCGATACAGATAAGCTTGTCTACCGTGGAAAGCACGGGGGCGGGCGCGGCTGCCGCCATAGTTATAAAAAGATAGTCGAGATTTGCCATAGGGGGGCGAATAAGAGCATTTCTGCGGTCAACTATTTCGTCAATGACAAAATCTGTTCTCTCATTTTTCTTTATATCCTTGGATGTATCCTCGGTAGTGGGGAGGAGAATGACGTTATCACCGGGAAGAGGAGTTAGGTTGTTATGACGAAAAGAACCGCGTGCGCGGCAGTCTACGGTGGAGCCAATGAGAGCTGAATTTCCGCCCTCGGGCATACCGATAACACGGACAGTATAAAGTCCGCCGACTCCTTGTATTATTTTTCCGTGCATTTGGTCTTTCATAGTCGTTCCTTTCAATCGAAGGAGTAGTACAAGCCTCCGCTTACGCTAAAGGCTACCTTGCTCCCCTCGGGAAGCGGTGTACCCTCCGAATAGCTCTGGGATATTACCGTGCCTAAGCGGTCCTTTGAGCTTTTGTAGCTTATTTCCCCCGCCTTGAGTCCTTTTGAATTCAGAAGAGCAATAGCCTCCTGCTCTCCAAGCCCCGTAAGGTCGGGTACGTTTATATAGACAAGCTCCTTGCCGAGACTTGCACCAAGGGTTATTTTATCTCCGCTTTTCAGTACGCTTCCTCTGGGAAGTGAGGAAGAGAATATCACCCCTGAAGCCACGGAGCTTGAATGTTCTTCAACTACGTTTACGCTTATTCCTGCCGATTTCAACATAAGAACAGTATCTCGCAGAGACGTTCCCACTACCTCGGGCAGTACGATAGACGATGGGTCTTTGTTGACCGTTAAGGTTATTTTTAACTTTTTATCTTTTTTATATAGCTTTCTTACCACCTCTGCGGGGGGCGTTTGAGATATGACGCTCTGGGGCTCGCAGTCGGGGTTGCTTTCATATATGATGTCGTACTCAAAAAGCTCGGGATATACCTGTGTAGCTGAGCTTACGTCAAGAGAAACAAAATTTGGTATCCGTATATGCGTATAACTGCCGCCATAGCCCCAGAAGAGTGAGATTATTACTACTATTCCCGATATTACAGTGACCGAAGCCGTGGCGCAAAGCGTCCCCCAAAGAGCTGCCGTGGAGATACGCGGTTCCTTGTTGAGCCATTCTAAAGCTCTCTTTTTTGCCTTGATATACAAACCGCGTAAGCTTTGCCGTAGCTTATCACCAAAAGAAGAAATTCTTGATTTTTTTATTTCTTCACCAAACACGCCGAAGCCTTCGGCGGAGTAGTTGCGTACGAGGGATTTTTCCTTTCGTACACGCAGTGTGTTTATACCCTTAAGGCGAAGAAGCTTGCGCCTTGCCTCGGGGCTTTTTAAACGTCTGTGGGCACTTGACGGGCGAAATCTGAATTTCATATTTTACCTCTGTAAATAGGATATGTATACAGAGATAGACAAATATTACCCCTTTTTTTCTTCCTCTCTGCGGAGCTGACCGCAGGAGGCGTTTATGTCCGCGCCCAAACGTCGGCGCACTGTGGCGCGTATGCCGTTCTTTTCAAGCAGGGAAGCGAATTTTGTTACCGCTTGCTTGTCCGACGCCGAAAAATGGGTTTCGTTTACGGGATTTACGGGTATGAGGTTTACGTGTATGGGGAAGCCTTCGCTCCTGTCCTTTGAACGAAGATTTTGGTTGAGCAGGCGGGCAAGCTCTAAGGCTGCGGCGGGAGTATCGTTCTTTCCCGCTATAAGAGTATATTCAAAGGATATACGTCTGCCTGTTGATGAATAATAGCGTTTGCAGGCATCGAGAAGAGCGGAAATGTTCCATTTTTTGTTTATGGGCATTATAGAGCTTCTGGTTGCGTCATCCGAGGCGTGAAGCGATATAGAAAGGGTAATAGGCATATTTTCCTTTGCTAGCGCGTCTATTTTATCAACAATTCCGCAGGTGGAAAGGGATATATGTCGGTACCCGATATTCATGCCGTCCTCGTTTCCGACAAGCTTTAGAAATCTTATGACGTTCAGGTAATTATCAAGGGGCTCACCGATACCCATCATAACTATATTGGATATCCGCTCACCCGTATCGGTCTGAGCCATAAGCACCTGACCGAGTATCTCGGAGGGAGTGAGGTCGCGTACCTTTCCGCCGATAGTTGAGGCGCAGAAGGCACATCCCATACGACAGCCTACCTGAGAGGAAACACAGATAGTATTGCCGTGCTTATATCTCATTACTACGCTTTCAACAGAGTTTCCGTCACTCAGCTCAAAAAGATATTTGACAGTTCCGTCAATAGCCGAAACCAGCTTTCTGCGTATCTTGGGAAGATAGTAAAAGGCGCTATCGTTTAGCTTTTCCTTGGTTGCCTTGCTTATGTTAGTCATATCGTCGGGAGCAATACCCTTGTGCATCTGAGTAAAAAGCTGTTTGGCGCGGTATTTTGGTTCTCCTATGGAGATGATGTATTCCTCAAGCTCCTTTGGATAGAGTGAAAGAAGGTCTGTTTTTTCCATAATTATAACTGCTTTCTTATAAGTTTAGCAACAAAAAATCCGTCTGTGCCGTGTACGTGGGGGTAAAAGGTCAGCATACCGTCAGTAGATGTTATATTTCCCACGCTCCAGGGACACAGAGAAAAATCAGGGTGATTTAATAAAAATATTTCTATGTTTTTTTCGTTTTCTGCGGGAAGTATGGTGCAGGTGGAATATACAAGAGTACCGCCGTTCCTTACGTAGCGACAGGCATTCTCAAGAATATCCATCTGTATTTTAGGCAAGGCTTCGGATTCCCGAGGGTCTTTATACCGAAGCTCAGGCTTTTTGGAGAGAACGCCGAAGCCCGAGCAGGGAACGTCGCAAAGCACTCTGTCGGCGACGGCTTCAAGCTCTGAAATGAATTGGCGGCCGTCCTGCGCTTTTGTCTGTATTATGCTTATCCCCAGACGCTCAGCACCCGAGCGTACAAGGGACAGCTTGTTTTCGTGAAGGTCAAAGGAGAGCACCCTGCCGCAATTATTCATATTTATTGCCGCCCCGAAGCTCTTTGAGCCGGGGCAGGCGCAGATATCAAGAACCGTTTCTCCCTCACGCGCCCCAAGAGCCTCAACGCATATTTGGGATGCTTCGTCCTGAACGAAGAAAAGCCCTTCGCTAAAGCCGTAAAGCTCACGGACAGAGCCATTTACGTGTAGCCCTGCCGGTGAATTATCAGTAGGAGTCGAGTGAGGTATCTTATACATAAGCTCCTGACGCGAGCTCTTTAGGGTATTGACTCTCGCGGTTATATGGGGAATACGGTCAAAGCCCGCGATTATCTCCTCGGCACGCTCCTTGCCAAAATCCTTCACAAGCCGTTGCGCCAAGGGGATGCATACCGAATAACGCACCGAAAGGTATTCACATAGATTGTCCCTTGACGGAAGCTCTATGGGGGCTTGTCTTGTGTAGGCTCGAAGCACGGCATTCACAAAGCCCGAGCTTTTTCGGTTTACAAGAGCTACGGTTTCGTTTATAGCGGCGTGGGGAGGGATGCGGTCAAGAAACGCCAGCTGATATATTCCCATTCTCAGGGCGGTAAGCACATTCAGGTCAAGCTCTGATATAGGACGGCTGGAGAGCCTTGATATCATATAATCAAGGGAAATCCTTTTTTCGGTAACTCCGTAAAAAAGGGAAGAAGCAAGACGCTTGTCGGCGTCCCCCATATCACAGGAGCTTAGAGCGTTGTCCAGAGCGATATTTGAATATTGCTTGCTCTTTTCAGACCTTACAAGGAGGTCAAATGCGAGTTTTCTTGATGTCATAAAGCCTCCGCTTTAGTTTCGTCTGTTTCTGCTGTTTGCCAAAAGAAGGAGTCGGAGCAGAGTAAGAAGAGAGGTAAGCAAGGCGGCAACGTAGGTCATAGCAGCCGCGCTGAGTACCTTTCTTGACGCGCTAAGCTCATCCTTGTTAAGCATTCCCGAGGAACGGAGCACCGCCATTGCTCGCGCGGAGGCGTTAAACTCCACGGGAAGCGTTACAAGCTGAAAGAAAGCGATAGCCGCGTAAAGAAGTATTCCTATAAGCATAAGAGAGTCACTTGCTAAGATGAGTCCGATAAAAAAGAGCGGTATTGCAAGCCCCGAGCTGAAATTGGTTATTGAAACGAGAGCGGCGCGAAGCTTAATTGGAGCATATCCTTTTGCGTACTGAATAGCGTGTCCCGCCTCGTGAGCCGCCACACCGATAGCGGCCGGGGAGGTGTAGGAATACACAGAGCCCGAAAGCCTTATGACGTTGGCTCGGGGGTCGTAATGGTCGGAGAGATGTCCGTTTATCTGCTCTATTCTTACGTGAGTCAGACCGTTGGCGTCAAGAATGCGTCGCGCCGCCGCTGCTCCCGTGAGCCCACGCAGGGTGTGCACCTTTGAATAGCGTTCAAAGGTTGTTTTTACCTTTATTTGTGCCCATATTGACACTATAAGTCCGGGGATGACCAACAGAATCGTCCAATCAAATCTGAATAAACCGAATATCATAGCGTACCTTTCAATAATTTAAGATAGTATATCCCCTATGGAGATACCTCTGCCGCGTATAAAATCGGAGGCAGACATACGCGCCTTTCCCTCGGGAAGCACACGTAAAAGCCTTACGGAGCCCTTGGCGCAGGCTATCTCAATGCCATCGTCAATAGATATGACCTCGCCTATATTCGTATGCTCCTTGCTCTCATCACATATACGGGCTTCTATTACCTTCAACAGCTTTCCGTTGGGTGTGTGAGTGATTGCAAGGGGGATGGGAGAAAGACCTCTTATGAGGTTGTGGACTGTACGCGCATCCTTGGAAAAGTCAATAAGACAGTCCTCCTTGGTTATCTTTTTCGCGTAAGTAGAGAGGGAATCGTCCTGCGGTATGCGTACAGCCTTTCCCTCGGATATCATATCTATGACATCCAGAAGAGCTTCAGCGCCTATATTGCCCAGTCCGTCGTGTATGTCCTCAAAATTGTCGTTTTCGTTTATAGGAAGCTCGCGCTTAAGGAGCATATCTCCCGTATCAAGCCCCTCTGCCATATACATAATGGTAACTCCCGTTACAGATTTTCCGTCTATTATAGCGCGCTGCATAGGGGCGGCGCCTCTGTATTCGGGAAGAAGAGAGCCGTGGACGTTTATACATCCATACTTTGGATAATCTATGACGTTTAGTGGGAGTATCTTCCCAAAAGCTACTACCGCAATAAGCTCGGGGTCAAGTCGATTTAGAAGAGTGTCAAATTTTTCACCTCTGAGGGTGTCCGGCTGATATACGGGAATACCCTTTTGAAGAGCGTAAGCCTTTACGGGAGGGGGCATAAGAGCGTAGCCTCTGCCGCGAGGCTTATCGGGCTGAGTTATTACTCCGCATATCTTGTGACCGCTCTGCTCGCACAAAGCCTTGAGGGATAAAAGGGCAAAGTCGGGAGTACCCATAAAAAGAATTCTCATACCTATATACCTCTTATTCCGCGTCTATCATGCGTATCGCACAGTCCACGTAAAGCTTTCCGTCCAGATGGTCTATCTCATGACAGAATGCCTTTGCAAGGAGTCCCGAGCCTGTCATATCGAAGGTAACTCCGTTTCTGTTCATAGCCCTTACGGTAACGTGCATAGGACGGCGTGTTACGCCCCATCTTCCGGGGATGGAAAGACAGCCCTCCTCGCTCTCCTGCTCGCCTGAAAAGGCGATTATCTTGGGATTGATAAGCTCAATAAGCCCCTCATCGGGAGTTTCGATAACTACTATTCTGCGAAGCACGCCTACCTGAGGAGCGGCAAGCCCCACACCGTCGGCGGCACGCATGGTTTCTATCATATCGTCCAGAAGACGGATGGTTCGGGGAGTTATCTTTTCTACGGGACGGCATACGGTACGAAGTGTATCGTCGCCTATCTTTACTATTTTAAGTTTTGCCATATTATCTCCTTATTTTACACTGTATTGTCAGGAATTTTTTGTTAAAGATTTGAGGGGTTAAGGTCTATGGAGAGATTGAGCCCCTTTGCTCCGCTTTTTGAAAATTCCTTCAGCAGAGCAGAGAAGAGTGCTCTTGAACGCTTGTTAAGACGGCATTTCGCTACCATTCTCATTCTGTATTTGTTTTCCACCTTATATACGGGAGCCTCAAAGGGACCGTAGGTAACCAAAGGGATGTCGTTGTATTCCTTCTCCACAAGCTCCGAAAAGCGCTTTGACAGAATAGTAGATGCCTTCATCAGCTCCTGCTCGTCGGGAGAGGTCAGAGTCAGTAAAGCGATATCGCAGAAGGGAGGGAAGCGGAGCTGCTTTCTAAGTCTTATCTCGTTCTTGTAGAATGCCTCGTAGTCCTGAGCACAAGCTAAACGTATGCATTCGTGGTCGGGATTTGAGGTCTGTATTATGGCTTCTCCTTCCTTGTCACCTCTGCCCGCTCTGCCTATTACTTGAGTAAGCATAGCGAAGGTGCGCTCTGCCGCGCGGTAGTCGTCAAGATATAGAGAGGTGTCGGCGAGAAGCACTCCGACCAGCGTCACGGAGGGAAAATCGTGACCCTTTGTAACCATTTGAGTTCCCAGAAGCACGTCGGCTTCTCCCGAGCGGAAGGTGCCGAGAAGCTCCTCATAAGCGTTTTTAGTGCTTGTTGTATCTGTATCCATTCTCAAAATGTTAGCGGTAGGCAGCAGGTCGCCCAGCTCCTGCTCAATGCGCTGTGTGCCATAGCCCATTCTTGCCAGATGCTCACTGCCGCAATCGGGGCACTGTGTGGGAGTAGGCATTCTTCTGCCGCACCAGTGGCAGCGAAGCTCGCCCTTGTCGTAGGAATTGCCAAAGGTATGATAGGTCATGGAAACGCTGCAGGTGGGGCAGGTAACTGCCTTTCCGCAGCTTCTGCAGCTGAAAAAGTTGTTGTATCCTCGGCGGTTTATAAACAGTATCGACTGGTTTTCGCGAACCTTTGTTTCCACAAGCTTTTCGCAAAGGAGGTCGCTAAGGGGGGAGGTCACACCGCCCGTCGCGGATCTTCTCATATCCACCACCAGCGTTTTTGGAAGCTTGGCGTTTCCGTAACGCTTAGTAAGCTTTATGAGGGTATAAATGCCTTGCTCGGCTTTATAAAAGCTCTCAAAGGAGGGGGTAGCCGATGAAAGCAGCATAAGCGCTCCGTGATGCGCGCAGCGGTATCTTGCGATATCACGCGCGTGATATTTTGGGTTTTTGTCGGATTTGTAGGTATGCTCCTGTTCCTCATCTATTACTATGAGTCCTATATCGTCAAGGGGCGCGAATATAGCCGAGCGAGTACCTATGACTACGTCGGCTCCACCCTTTTTAATGCGCTTGTAGGTGTCAAGACGTTCTCCCTCGGAAAGTCCCGAGTGGATTATAGCTACGCGCTCTCCGTAGCGTGAGCAGAAGAGCCCGAGAGTCTGAGGGGTGAGTGATATCTCGGGAAGAAGCACTATAACTCCTCTTTTGCTTTCGAGAACGCGGTCTATTGTTTTCATTATTACAGAGGTTTTCCCGCTTCCCGTAACGCCGTATAGCAACGCCGCCTTTGCCTCGCCGCTGTCAGACAGCTCCTTGAGCGTTTCGTACGCAGCCGTCTGCTCGTCGTTAAGGATTATAGGGGAAGCCTTGGTGTCCGTGATAATGGGTGACAGAACCTCAAGACCTCTGTCGATCTCTCTGTATTTTCTTTCGAGTATGCCCTTGTCACAGAGTGATTTTAACTGAGCGTAGCTCGCTCCGCAGGATTGCATCAAGCGCTTTTCCTCAAGCAGAGCAGCGCCGTGGCGCAAAAATTCCTCCACAACTCCTATTTGTGTCAGGGAGCGCAGTCTGAACTCTGTGTCAGTCCTGTTCTTTATGGCGAGAGCCTGCTCCTCGGTTATGCAAAATTCGTAGTAGCTCTCGGTCTTTTTTGAGCTTTCCCGTATTTCAAAATCCCTGAGTATAAGCTCCAAGGAGCACAGCTTCTTTACCGCAGGTTGAGCTGCGGGTCCGAATTTGGTCTTTAAAAGCTCAAAGCTTACAGTTCCGCGCTTGCATATGTAATCGTAGATGAAGCGGGTCGCGGCATCAAGTGCCTTGTCCTTTTCCGAAAGCTTCTTTTCGGTGCATCTGTATACCTCATAGGGCTTTGTAAGCGCGGCAGAGGGAATTATGCTTTTTACGGCATCACCCACGGTGCACAGGGTCTGCTCCTTCATAAAGGCGCAAAGCCCCTGCATTTCGGGGGAAAGGGAAAGAGCTTTGTCGCAGACAGAGAATATGGGCTTGCACTGGATAGTGGGATTGTCCGGAAAATCTTTAAGGGAGATTACCAAAGCAATCTCCCTTTTATTTGAGTTTCCAAAGGGAACGGTAACAAAATCTCCGATACTTATGGCATCTCTGAGATGTAGGGGAATAAAATAGTCAAACGCGTTATCAATATGATAGGGGCTTTTTAGGATATGGAGCCCTGCATATTCAGCCATTTCTATCCCTCCGTTCCTGCGGTCTTTTTAATTGATTATTCAGCAGCCTCTTCCTCTGCTGCTTCTGCTATCTCCGCTTCCTCATCAAGCTCGTCGCAGTTCTCAACGCGTACGATCTTGTACTTGCCGCTGTGAATGCGGGAAATAGCGTTCTTTACCGCCTTTTCGTCGCGGTATTCTTTGTTTATCATTTTTATGAGGTTGCGGTCGGTATCCTTGTTGCCCGTTGCGGCCTTTTCGGCAGCCTCACGCTGCTTTACGTACTCGTTGGTGATTATACGTGCGCACTTAGCGGTAGCGAGAGCAAGCTCGTAGCGGTTGAATTCGTCCTTTGTGAGTTCTGTTATAGTTGGGTAAAGCATCATTTTCTCCTTGAAGTTTAAATGTTGTTTTGTATGTTTGTTTATTAATTTATTCCGAAAGGAATTTTTTCACTACGTTGGGGTTTCGCTTCATAGAAGCCTTCTCGGCAGCTACTATGCTGAGTATCTCATCAGCCGCCTCCTTGTCACGCCCATCGTGATTGTACACTACGTAATCGTAGCAATCGGCAAAGGCTATTTCTTCCTTTGCTCTGGCGAGTCTTAGGAGTATCTTGTCCTCTGTTTCCGTACCTCTTGAGCGCAGACGCTGCTCCTGTACGGAGTGGGAGGGGGGGAGAAGCAGCACAAGTACCGCTTCGGGATATTTAGCCTTTATGTTCCGCGCGCCCTCTACCTCTATCTCCAAAAGAAGATTTTTTCCCGAGGCGAGAGTTTCTTCTGCCTCTTTTTTTGGAGTGCCGTAGTAATTTCCGCAGTATTCGGTATATTCCAGCATATCCCCCGAGTCTATCCTTGCGAGAAATTCTTCCTTTGTTATGTAATGGTAATTGATGCCGTCTATCTCACCGGGGCGGGGATCTCTGGTGGTTGCGGATACCGAAAAGCGGTAATCTCCAGTGGCGATAAGATGTGCGTTCACGGTTCCTTTTCCGCTTCCCGCGGGTCCTGAAATGACTATCATAAGTCCTTTATTCATAATTTGCCAAATCCTCGCTTTTTATTCGGGTTCTTCTTCATCGTCGGTCTCGTTATCAAGACGGTTGGCAATGGTTTCGGATTGTATAGCGCTGAAGATAATGTGCTCGCTGTCGGTTATTATTACCGAGCGGGTGCGGCGTCCGCAGGATACGTCTATGACCCTGCCGCTGTCCTTTGCGTCCTGCATAAGTCTTTTTATGGGCGCGGAGTCGGGGCTTACAATGGTTATTATACGGTCGGCGGCAACCATATTGCCGAATCCGATATTTATGAATTTCATAATTTTCTCCTACTGTGGGTCATTCTATATTTTGTATCTGCTCGCGTATCTTTTCAAGCTCACACTTAATATTTACCACTGCCTTGGCAATGGAAGAATTCTGGCATTTTGAACCGATAGTGTTCGTCTCTCGGTTCATCTCCTGCACAAGAAAGTCAAGCTTTCTTCCCGCGGGCTCTCCTGAGGAGAGTATCTCAAAGAAGCCGTCGAAATGAGAAGAGAGTCTTACCAATTCCTCGTCGATAGCTACTCTGTCGGCAAATATAGCACATTCAGTGAGTATGCGGCTTTCCTCGAAAGCTATGCGATTGTCCGCAAGCATATCGCGGAGCTTATTCTCAAGCTTCGCTCTGTATTCGCTGACGTCGGCAGCGGACAGACCTTCTATCTCCTTTGTTATGGAGCGGATGTTTTCTACCTTGGCAATAAGGTCCTTTTCTATGTTCTCACCCTCGCGTGCGCGACCCGCAATGAAACCGTCTACCGCTTCGTCAAGGACTTGGCGCACGTCGTTCCATTCCTTTTCCGTATCCTCGTCGGATTTGCGGATAACGAATATATCGTGATTCTGCGCTACACGCATAACACTGATGTCGTCGCGGAGGTCAAATCTCTTTTCGAGAGCGCGGAGCGCGTTTATATATGCTTCGGCATATCCCTCGTCAATGCTTATCTCGGGAATGGGAGAGTCTATGACGTCAATGCCTATAAATACGTCTACCTTTCCGCGGGAAACCGATTTTGATTGAAGATAGGGCTTTATTTTTTCTTCAAGGAAGGAGAAAGAGCGGGGAAGCTTTGCGGAGCAATCGAAAAAACGGTTGTTAACCGAGCGTATCTCAACGGTTATATCCTTGCCGCCCACAACTTTTCTGGCTCTTCCGAAGGCGGTCATGCTTTTTACCATATTTACATCCTTTCGAGAGGGAGCTCACATATTTTATACAATATAATATATTATAAACTTTTTTGCTCGTTTTGTCAATGAATTTTTTCATTTTGATTAAATCTATACAATAATTGTTAGACTTAGGTGTTTGCTTTAAACAAAATAACGACAAAAATCTGTCTTTCAAAAAAGAAAAGCAAAAAACTTTGAAAGTTTGAAAGAAAATGTAAAAAAACTCTTGAAATTTAGAGAAATATGAGGTATAATGATTGCGTATGAAAAAATGAATTATTTTTCGGAGGTAAATACAAATGGTAGTAGCAGGCGATTTTAAGAACGGTATCACTTTTGATATGGATGGCGCTGTGTTTCAGGTTATCGAATTTCAGCACGTAAAGCCCGGCAAGGGAGCAGCTTTTGTTCGTACCAAGATCAAGAACGTTATCACAGGCGCGGTTATCGAAAGAACCTTCAGCCCCACAGACAAATTTGAAAACGCTTATATCGAGAGAAAGGAAATGCAGTACTCCTACAATGATGGAGATCTGTATTACTTTATGGATATGGAGAGCTTCGAGATGCTTCCTCTTAACAGCGATAAGCTCCCTGAGAGCTTCCAGTTCGTTAAGGAAGAAATGATGTGTAAGATAATTTCTTACAAGGGTAACGTGTTCGGAGTTGAACCTCCCACGTTCGTTGAGCTCGCAGTAACTCAGACCGACCCCGGCTTTGCAGGAAATACTGCGACCAACACACTTAAGCCCGCAACTCTTGAAACCGGTGCGGTTATCAAGGTTCCGCTCTTTATCAACGAGGGCGAGGTTCTTAAGATAGACACCAGAACCGGCGAATATCTTTCCAGAGCTTAAAATAACGGAGGGCACAAATATGACACTCAGTGAAAAGGCTGCATACATCCAGGGATTGGCAGACGGTCTTGATTTGGATGAAAGCACAAAGGAAGGCAAGCTTATTGCCGCTCTTATCGACCTTGTGGGAGAGATGAGCGATGCTATCGCAGAGATAGACGAGGACCTTGATACCCTCAACGAGTATATCGAGGAGATAGACGAGGATCTGGGAAGCGTAGAGGAATATCTCTACGACGAATGCGATTGTGATGATTGCGATGATTACGAGTGCGACGGCAATTGCTGTGATTGCGACGAGGATTGCGAGTTGGCTGACGAGGATTTCTTTGAGGCTGAATGTCCTTCCTGCGGTGAGATCATCTGCTTTGACGGAAGCATTGACCCCGAGGATATCGCATGTCCCGCTTGCGGTGAGAAGTTCGAGTGCATTATAGCTGAAGAGGATCTTGATGACCTTAAGGCTATTGACGCTGAATGATTTTCGATCAAAAAAACACACGGACAGACCGACTTTGTCGGTCTGTTTGCTTTTGTAGAAAATAGTGAAAAAAATTGAAAAAAACTATTGACATACAAAAAGGGAAGTGGTATAATAGTGATACCTCTGCGAGTAGGCTTTTTTTGTGTGTCGATATGCGCCATCGCCGAAAGGCATCGAAACACACTACTTGGTGAGGGAGGTACACGGATCGCAGTTAAGGGCGCTTCAGCGTGCCCGAGACGAAGGTCAAATATTTTGAAAATGGAGGTGCCGCTAAATGGCTAATGATGCAAGAGTTAAGATTACTCTGGTATGCACAGAGTGCAAGCAGAGAAATTACGACACAAAGAAGAACAAGAAAAACGACCCTGACAGACTTGAGCTGAAGAAGTACTGCAGGTTCTGCCGTAAGCACACTCTTCACAAAGAATCTAAGTAATTTTGGAGGATAAGTGAAGATGGCAGAGAAAGAGAAGAACGTAGCTGAGGTCGAGACCAAGCAGGCAAAGCCCGAAAAGGTAAAGAAGGAAAAGAAAAAGGGCAGAGCAAAGAACGCTTGGAAGGGCTTCAGAAGCGAACTCAAGAAAATCGTATGGCCCACGTGGAAGCAGGTTCTTAAGAATACCGGTATCGTAGTGGTTATAGTGCTTATATGCACGCTGGCGATAGGTGCTCTTGATATTGCTTTCAGAGAAGGCTTTGATGCACTTGTAAATCTCTTTTAATAAAATTTAAAGAGGAAAAATTATGAGTGATATCAATGAAATGAATGTCGGTGTGAGATGGTATGTGGCGCACACTTACTCCGGATACGAAAACAAGGTTAAAGCAAGCCTTGAAAAGATCGTCGAAAACCGTGGACTTGGACATCTTATCTTCGATATCAAAATTCCCGTTGAGACCGTTATAGAAAAGAACGGTGACAAGGAGAAGGAAGTCGAGATGAAGATCTTTCCTTGCTACGTCTACGTAAAGATGATAATGACCGAGGAGAGCTGGCACGCGGTAAGAAACATTACCGGTGTTACGGGCTTCGTAGGCCCCGGCTCACGTCCTACACCCCTTACCGAGGCAGAGGTGGAGTCGCTCAACATAGAAGAGAAGTCTCCTGTAACTGTGCTTAAGTTTAAGGAAGGCGATGAGGTGGTTATTACCAGTGGACTGTTTGAGGGATACAACGGAACCGTTCAGACAGTATCCGACGATTTGAAGGTAGTTACGGTGCTCGTTAAGAGAGGACGCCGTGATATGTCCGTTGAACTTGACGCAAGCGTAGTAAAGCTTGCATAACCGTGGCGCACGCCACAGTGGGAGGGAGAAAAATTTTGTAATTCTCCCGTAAATTCACCACGATGGAGGTATTTTAATTATGGCAAAGAAAGTTATGGGTTACATCAAGCTGCAGTTGCCCGCCGGAAAGGCAACTCCCCAGCCCCCCGTAGGTCCTGCACTCGGTCAGTACGGTGTAGCGATCCCTGTATTTACAAAGGAATTTAACGAAAGAACCAAGAACGATATGGGACTTATCATCCCTGTTGTTATTACTGTTTACGCAGACCGTTCTTTCAC
>JAEIGA010007413.1_pt1 | contig 16678 bp, 12 predicted proteins | sample 9270691 | NCBI WGS metagenome assembly JAEIGA01 (sample SAMN17057246, study PRJNA624740) | gut metagenome | biome: biome; isolation source: fecal sample | host: Bos grunniens | place: China: Xizang | collected 2019
ATCGTAGGCGGTGGTTTTGGTGGCTTGAAGTTGGCAAATAAACTCCGCAAGGCAAACTTCCAGGTGGTTTTGATTGACCGCAATAACTACCATCAGTTCCCTCCATTGATTTATCAGATTGCCTCTTCGGGTATCGAACCCAGTAGTATCTCGTTCCCTTTCCGCAAAATCTTCCAAAGTCGTAAGGATTTCTATTTCCGTATGGCAGAGGTGCGTTCTATCTTCCCCGAACATAAGATTATCCAGACTTCAATCGGTAAGGTGAAGTACGATTACCTCGTTTTGGCTGCAGGTACTACGACGAATTTCTTTGGCAACAAGCATGTTGAAGAAGTTGCGATACCTATGAAGAACGTAAGCGAGGCTATGGGGCTTCAGAATGCGTTGCTCGAAAACTTGGAACGCGCCTTGACCTGTACCAGCGAGCGTGAGCGCATGGAGTTGCTCAATGTTGTCATTGTAGGTGGCGGTGCTACGGGTGTAGAAGTGGCTGGGGCGCTTGCGGAAATGAAGAAATACATCATTCCCAAGGACTATCCCGACCTTCCCTCCAGTCTTATCAATGTGTACTTGGTAGAAGCAGGTCCACGCTTGCTTTCGGCAATGAGTCCTGAGTCATCTGCGCATGTTGAACAGTATTTGCGTGAGATGGGTGTGAACCTGTTGCTCAATAAGATGGTGACAGATTATCAGGACCATCGCGTAATGCTCAAGGACGGCAGCAGCATCGCTACGCGTACGTTCATCTGGGTGAGCGGTGTGGCAGCGCAGCGCGTAGGCAACATGCCTGAAGCATGTATCGGGCGTGGCGCACGCATCAAGGTGGATGCCTTCAACCGTGTTCAAGGTTTGGAAGACGTATTCTGCATCGGCGACCAATGTTTGATGGAGGAAGGCGACCCCGAATGGAAGGGTGGACACCCCCAGTTGGCGCAGGTGGCTATTCAGCAGGGACGCCTCTTGGCAAAGAACCTTCAGCGCTTGGAAAAGGGTAAGGAACTGAAACCTTTCCGCTACTTGAACCTCGGTGCGATGGCTACCGTAGGACGTAACCGCGCTGTAGCAGAATTTAGCAACATCAAGATGGCAGGCTTCATTGCTTGGGTAATGTGGCTCGTGGTTCACCTTCGTTCTATCCTCGGTGTGCGCAATAAGATTATTGTGTTGCTCAACTGGATGTGGAACTACTTCAGCTACGGACAGTCTTTGCGCCTTATTGTTTACGCACGCAAGGCAAAAGAAGTGCGCGACCGCGAACTCCGCTTGGCAGATAGCCACTGGGGGACGGACTTGATGAGTGAAGGGGCTGATGAAGTGAAGTTGGATGGTGAGAAGTAAACCTCTGAATTCGTGTGTCATAAAAGGCACGTTGTAATACCCAAAATAAATCGGCATTTAGTTTGAACTAAGTGCCGATTTGTTTTTTTAATGTGCCGATTAGTTTTTAGCATTCGGCACTTTATATTTTGGAAAAGAGATTGAGTTGCCCGCACCTCCTTTTGCGTTCACACAAAGCGGGGCGCTGGAGGGTGCAACTACGCTATGCTTACTTCGCAGCCATGAAGGGAATTGTGGGATTCAACGTAGCCTTCACCTGTTGCAAACCCTGAGCGTCGTTAGTGACGTCCATTGTTTCGCCAGTGGGGAGGAACACGGTCAATGTGTTGTCTGTATTCACGCGCAAGAGTTTGCTGGTCTTGCCTGCAGTTTCGTAAGTCCACGTGCTGCTGTTCTTGTCAAACTTCAAGTATGATGTTTCCTTCTTTGTCTCGTTGCTGATGCTATAACCGTCAATAATGGTGGTGACAAGGTAGAAGTCGCCGTCGGAACCTACGTAGGGTTGTGTCTTGCCCACATCTGCCAATACTTGTTCGCCCGTCCAAAATTCGATAGAGTTAAGTACCCACCAGTCTGCCATCAAGCAAATCCCGTAAGCAGGCGAGATAACGACACCAATAATGGCATTCAAATATTTATTTCCTGTTGCATCGTTATTCCATGCCGCGAGTTTGTTAAATAGTGAGAACGAACCGATACAAGAACTGAACAACATGGTTCCAGCGAGCGCTACAACGACACTCTTCAACATCATTTTTTTCATAGTGGTTTTAGTTTTTGCTTCAGTCACGGTAAGCTTGACAAAACACCTATGTGCGTTGCTTTACCTTCCGCTTCTGAAAGGTTAGTAAAAGTTTCTGATGCAAATATGACACATTGTTTTGTATTGGCAATGCAAAATGTTAGAAATTTCGTCGCTTGAATGACAATTTTATTAAAAATGTTGGTTGTGGGGACTGATTTGTATAATTTTGAGTCGAAATCTGTAACTTTTTGTTGCAAAATATAGTGGGCATTCTCAAAAATACTACCTTTGTTGCCTCAGTGGGGTGGAACCTTTCCCCGAAGATAAGAATCTCAATTTTGAACAGTATGAAAATAGCGATTATAGGTGCGGGAAATATGGGCAGTGCGATTGCGCGCGGCATACTTTCTGCCACTTCAGCCCATGAAGTGTGGATTTCAAACCCCAGTGCGGGAAAATTAACGGCGTTGAAGGGCGACTATCCCGAAGTGCAGACCACTTCAAGCAACCTTGAGGCGGTGTACGACGCACACCTGATTATATTAGCGGTAAAACCGTGGCTCATTGCCGAGGTGATTCGTGAGATAGCGCCCAGTATTGACGCTTGCAAGCAGGTTGTGGCATCCTTGGCGGGCGGAATGTCGATTGATGACGTGGCTGCTTGTTTCAGTGCAGCCAAAGCGCCAGTGCCTCCGCTCTGTGTGGTAATGCCCAACACCGCTATTGCCGTGGGAAGCAGTATGACGTTTATCGCAACGCGTGAGGTGCCTGCCGAAGCGGAACAAGTTGTCGTGGCACTCTTCTCTATTATGGGTAAGGTAAAACTTATTCCCGAACGTCTGCTTCCTGCTGCCACCTCCTTGGCTTCTTGTGGCATTGCATTCGCCTTGCGCTACGTTCGTGCGGCGATGGAGGGCGGTGTAGAACTCGGATTTACGCCCCGTGATGCGCAAGAAATCGTAGGGCAAACACTTCAGGGCGCTATAGACCTCTTGGCGCAGGAAGGGGCACACCCGGAAACAGAAATAGATAAGGTTACGACCGCAGGAGGCTTGACCATCCGTGGACTCAACGCGATGGAGCAGGCTGGATTTACCCATAGTGTGCAACAGGGACTGCGAGCTGCGGTGAAATAAGGGACGTTGCCAAAGTGAAGTAGAGGGAAAGGTTATGAAAGTCGCATCTCCAGAAAACTAATCGGCACTTATTTCAAACTAATCGGCACTTAATTTAATTTATCTCCCAGTTATTTTTTACAAACTCGGATACGAACACAACTAAACCATGACTCATACATCTTCTTACAAACGTATTGCCGTAAAAGTGGGTAGCAATGTGCTGACTCGTGCGGACGGTACGCTCGATATCACACGTATGTCGGCGCTTGTCGACCAAATTGCCCAGTTGCGCGCTTCGGGGATTGAGGTTATCTTGATTTCTTCGGGAGCGGTGGCGTGTGGACGCAGCGAATTGCGCCACCTTCCCCAGAGCGACTTGGACACCGTAGACCAACGCCAACTCTTCTCTGCCGTTGGGCAGGCAAAACTCATGAATCGCTATTACGAACTTTTTCGCGAGTATGGTATTCACGTTGGGCAGGTGTTGACGCTGAAGGAAAGTTTTAGTACGGAGCGCCACTACCAAAACCAGCGCAACTGTATGCGTGTGATGCTTCAAAATGGGGTGTTGCCTATTGTCAACGAGAACGACACGGTGAGTATTACCGAATTGATGTTCACCGACAACGATGAACTTTCGGGGCTTATCGCCACGATGATGAACGTGCAGGCACTCATTCTGCTGAGCAACGTAGACGGTATTTACGATGGTCCGCCCGATGCGGAAGGTTCAGCCATCATTCGCCGTGTTGAGGCTGGGCGTTCGCTCGATGCCTACATTCAGAGTTCAAAATCGGCATTCGGGCGTGGCGGTATGCAGACGAAATGCAGCATTGCCCGAAAGGTGGCAGACGAAGGCATAGCCGTTTGGATTGCCAACGGGAAGCGTGAGGGCATACTCACGAACCTCGTTTTTCATCCCGAGGATACCTGCTTTACTTGCTTTGAACCTGTGAAATAAGGCGGAGTGACAACCGTTATAGTTTGATTTTTTACGTATGGAAAATAATATAGAAACATATATCCCCCTGTTCCAAACCGTTCGTGCTGCAAGTCGTGACTTGTTGCGCCTCTCGGTGGAACGTATCAATGAGGTGTTGCTTGCTGTTGCCGATGCTATTGAGGTAGAAACCGATGTGCTCCTCGCGGCAAACCGTTTGGACCTGGAACTAATGCCCCAGGACGACCCTAAATACGATCGCCTGAAATTGACCTCCCAACGTTTGGCTGCTATTGCCGCTGATATGCGCAACGTAGCGGCGTTGCCCTCGCCTTTAGGAAAGGTGTTGCAAGAACGCACCCTTCCCAACGGACTTCACTTGCAACGTGTAGCCGTTCCCTTTGGGGTGATTGGCGTGATTTACGAAGCGCGCCCCAATGTGAGCTTTGACGTGTTTGCGCTCTGCCTGAAGGCCGGTAGTGCTTGCGTGTTGAAGGGAAGTAAGGACGCCGAAAATTCCAATCGTGCCATTGTGGCGCTGATCAAATCTGTGTTAGAACGTGAGCAGGTCAATCCCGATGTCGTCACCTTGCTCCCTGCTACGCGAGAAGCGACCACTGCTTTGTTGCACGCCCACGGTTGGGTGGATTTAATTATCCCACGCGGCAGCAGTAACCTTATAAATTATGTGCGCTCCGAGGCTACTGTGCCTGTGATTGAAACGGGGGCGGGGGTGTGCCACACTTATGTGGATGCTTCGGCGGAGTTGGCGTGTGCGTGCCGCATTGTTGAAAATGCAAAGACCCGTCGTGTCAGTGTGTGCAATGCCCTGGATTGTTTGTTGCTGCATCGTGATGCGCTGAACCTACTGCCCGAAATTTGTGCGCCTTTGGCGGCTCACCATGTGGTCATCTATGCCGACGAAGTTGCATTTGCAACTTTGGCACAGACTTACCCTGCGCCCTTACTCCAACATCTGCCCGACGGAGCTTATGGTACGGAGTATTTAGACTACAAGATGGCGGTGCACGTGGTGGCAAATGTGGAGGAAGCCGTGACGCACATTCAGCAATATGGTTCTGGTCATAGCGAATGCATCGTGAGTCGCGATGAATCGGCAATAGCGCTCTTCCAATGCCTGGTGGATGCTGCCTGTGTCTATGTAAATGCTCCGACATCGTTTACCGATGGTGCGCAATTCGGACTTGGTGCAGAAATAGGCATTAGTACGCAAAAGTTACACGCCCGCGGTCCGATGGCGCTCGATGAAATTACTACCTACAAGTGGTTGATTCGTGGCGAAGGGCAGGTCCGAGCGTAATCTGCCCGAAACTTTCGGTGCAAAGCGGCATTTCCGTTGCCCCAAAACGCGAGCTTCAGAAAGTTTTGTCGTATATTTGCGTTCCCAAACAAAGCAATAGAATTTTATGAAAGTTGGAGATAAAGTAAGATTCCTCAACGAAGTCGGCGGTGGCATCGTTGCAGGTTTTCAAGGCAAGAACACCGTGCTTGTGGAGGACGAAGATGGTTTTGAAATCCCCATGCTCATCACGGAGTGTGTGGTGATAGATACGAATGACTATAACATTCCTGTGAAGTCTAAAGAGGTGAAAGGTGAACGGGGAACGGAGAAAGCTGAACGGGAAACGGAGGATGACGAAGCGCATCTCAACCGCCCTATGACCTTTAAGGCAAAACCCGTGGAGCGCCGCGGGGGAGATATGCTGAACATCAGCCTTGGTTTCACGCCTGTGAATATTCGTGAGTTGAGCAATTCGGCATTTGAAATGTACCTTATCAACGATTGCAACTACACGCTCAGTTTTACCTTGCTCACGCAAACGAACAGTGCTTGTCACGTGCGCCACGTTGGGGTGATTGAACCCAACACCAAACTCTTCCTTGAAGAATTTGACCGCAGCATCCTTCCCGAATTGGAGAAACTCACGTTGCAAGCGATAGCTTATAAGGAAGAGAAACCCTTCCTGCCCAAAGCGCCGGTGTATGTAGGCTTCCGCTTGGACTGTCCGAAATTTTACAAACTCCACACCTTTGGCGAAAGCCTCTTCTTTGAACACCCCTCTTACATTGTGGATGTCATGAAGGACGATCAGCCTGCCCGCTCCGTGTTCATCGATGCCAAGCAACTGCGCGACGCCATCCTTGAACCCAAGCGCGAGGAGCGCCCCCAAGTGCAGACGGCGCGCAACACAATGCGCAACGGCATCATTGAGGTGGACCTTCATGCCTCTGCCATTCTTGAAACCGAGCAAGGCATGGATAGCAAAGCCATCCTGGAGTATCAACTTCAGGTGTTCCACGACGAGATGAAGCAGCACATTAAGAAGAAAGGTACCAAGATTGTCTTCATCCACGGTAAGGGCGACGGCGTTTTGCGTAATGCCCTCATCAAAGAACTCCGCCAAAACTACAAGACCTGCATCTTCCAAGATGCCTCCTTCCGCGAATACGGCTTTGGGGCTACGATGGTGATTGTGAAGTAGGGGAGATAAGTTGAATTTATAGAGAAAAATGGATGCACGAATCCTGTGTTTCTACGAGTCATGTGATTTAACATGACTCGTAGGGTACATGGTTCGTGCATCTATTTTCTATAAGGATTATTAGCGTCATTATGCCCCCTTCCAACGGCTTTTTTATCTTACACATGAGAGGTGAGGAAGCCAATATCCCAATTTGTAAAAACAAACTTCGAGTTAATTCAATTTAACTCGAAGTTAATTCAATTTAAGTGCCGATTTGTTTTTGGGGGTGGGGAATGGTTTTTCTATATGCACCGAGCTGAGGTAAAAAACGTAAGGAGATTGCGTTATTTTTGCGGGAAACGTATTGTGAAATCTTAACTTCTCCACTTAAAATTTGGTAAATTCGCCAAAATCTCTTACTTTTGGCAACTATAAATAGCAATTATTCCATTTGAATTTTACTTACATAAACAATAAAAAGATATGGGTCTTAAAATTGTTGTACTTGCCAAGCAAGTGCCCGACACGCGCAATGTAGGTCCTGATGCCATGACGGCAGAGGGTACGATTAACCGCGCTGCGTTGCCTGCCATTTACAATCCCGAGGACTTAAACGCCCTTGAGCAGGCTTTGCGTTTGAAAGATAAATTCCCTGGCACTACGGTGACCATCGTAACGATGGGACCTCCCCGTGCGGCGGAAGTGATTCGTGAATCTATGTACCGCGGAGCAGATGGCGGTTTCCTCCTTACCGACCGAGCGTTTGCAGGTGCGGATACACTCGCTACGAGCTATGCCCTTTCTACGGCGATTCGCCACATTGGCGATGTGGACCTCGTCATCGGTGGTCGCCAAGCGATTGACGGTGACACCGCTCAGGTAGGTCCGCAGGTTGCTGAGAAACTCGGTTTGAACCAAATTACTTATGTAGAAGAAATTCTCGCTCTCGAAGACGGTCTTCTCACCGCAAAGCGCCACATTGACGGCGGTGTGGAAACGGTTCAGGCACCCCTTCCCCTCGTGCTTACGGTGAACGGTAGCGCTGCGCCTTGTCGCCCCCGCAATGCGAAACTTGTGATGAAGTACAAGCGTTGCTTAGCACCCCTTGAAAAGCCCGCTGAAGGTTTGGCGTATGCTGAGGAGTACGAAAAGAAACCTTGGCTCACGCTCGGCCAAATTTCTTGCGCCGATGTGAATGCCGACCTCGCACAGTGCGGACTTTCGGGCTCGCCCACGAAGGTGAAGAGCATCGAGAACATTGTCTTCAAGGCAAAGGAAAGCAAGGTGCTCACCGGTTCGGATGAAGATATCAAGGGACTCATGGCAGAACTCTTGGCAAATCACACTATTGGATAATTACTAAGGCAGAATTGACAATGAATAACGTATATGTTTACTGCGAACTTGAAGGCACGCAGGTTGCCGAAGTAAGTCAGGAACTCCTCTCCAAAGGTCGCAAATTGGCGGACACTTTGGGTGTGAAGTTAGAAGCCGTGGCTGCCGGAAGTGGCATTACGGGAAAGGTGGAAGCGCAAATCTTGCCCTACGGTGTGGATAAACTCCACATCTTTGATGCTCCCGGACTTTTCCCCTACACATCGTTGCCCCACTCTTCGATTTTGATTAACCTCTTCAAGCAAGAACAACCCCAAATCTGCTTGATGGGCGCCACAGTTATTGGTCGCGACCTCGGACCTCGCGTTTCGTCAGCGCTCCATTCGGGATTGACCGCCGACTGTACGGCACTCGAAATTGGTAGTCACGAAGATAAGCGTGCGGGTAAGGTGTATGATCAGTTGCTTTACCAAATCCGTCCCGCTTTTGGCGGTAACATTGTGGCAACAATCATTAACCCCGAAAACCGTCCGCAGATGGCGACTGTGCGTAGCGGAGTCATGAAGGCGGAAGTGCTTGATGCAAACTATCCCGGCGAAGTTGTCATTGAGGATGTGGCGAAGTTTGTGCCTGAAACGGATTATGTCGTGAAGGTTATCGACCGCCAGGTAGAAAAAGCAAGCTCCAACCTCAAGGGTGCGCCTATCGTGATTGCCGGAGGTTATGGCGTGGGTTCGAAGGAGAATTTTGAACTGCTCTATGCCCTTGCTAAGGAAATTCATGCCGAAGTAGGTGCGAGCCGTGCGGCGATTGACGCAGGTTTCTGTGAGCACAATATGCAAATTGGTCAGACAGGTGTGACCGTACGCCCCAAGGTGTACATCGCTTGTGGTATCTCAGGCGCCATTCAGCACGTAGCGGGGATGAAAGAAAGCGGTATCATCATTTCTATCAATACAGACCCCAACGCGCCTATCAACCAAATTGCGGACTACGTGATTAACGGTTCGGTAGAAGAGGTGTTGCCCAAAATGATTAAGTATTATAAGGGCTAATGCCCTTGAAAGGAGAAATGAGAAAGGAGAAATGAGAAATAGGCTGGCGCAGTGAGTTGCGACAGTGTTACAATCCTTCTTGTTTCGTTAAGCAGTTAAGGCGAAAATCTCGGTAGTATTTATATACCGCAGGGTTATTTCTCCTTTCTCCTTTCTCCTTTCTAAATTTCTCAAAGACATGGCTAACTATTATAGCGACATAAAAGAACTTCAGTTCGAACTCAACCATCCGCTCATGGAGCGAATTGTTGAACTCAAGGAGCGCAACTTCCGCGATAAGGAAACGTTTGACGAAGCTCCTCTTGATTATCCCGACGCGATGGATTCTTACGACAAGGTGCTCGACATCGTGGGTGACATTACGGCAAACGTGATTAAGCCCAACTCAGAAGGTGTTGACGCCGAAGGACCTCATTGCGAAAATGGCAGAGTGCGTTACGCTTCGGGCACTTACGACAACCTCAATGCCATGGTTGGCGCAGGAATGAATGGGATGACCATGCCCCGCCGTTTCGGTGGGTTGAATTTCCCCATCACTCCCTACACCATGTGTGCCGAAATCGTGGCAGCAGCCGACGCAGGTTTCAGCAATATTTGGAGTTTGCAAGACTGTATTGAGACCCTCTACGAATTTGGTAACGAAGACCAGCACAGCCGTTTCATCCCCCGCATCTGCCAAGGCGAAACAATGTCTATGGACCTCACAGAACCCGACGCAGGTTCCGACCTCCAGAGCGTAATGCTCAAGGCAACGTACGACGAAGCCGAAGGCTGCTGGCGCTTGAACGGTTGTAAGCGCTTTATTACCAATGGTGACGCGCAACTTCACTTGGTGCTTGCACGTTCTGAAGAAGGAACTACCGACGGACGCGGTCTCTCCATGTTTATCTACGACAAAAACGACGGTGGGGTAGATGTGCGCCGCATTGAAAACAAGTTGGGTATCCACGGGTCGCCCACGTGCGAACTCGTGTATAAGAATGCCAAGGCAGAACTCTGTGGCGACCGCAAATTGGGGCTTATTAAATATGTAATGGCCTTGATGAACGGTGCGCGCCTCGGTATTGCTGCGCAGAGTGTGGGACTTTCACAGGCTGCTTACAACGAAGCCCTCGCTTATGCCCGCGACCGCAAGCAGTTTGGTAAGGAAATTATCAACTTCCCTGCCGTGAGCGACATGCTCTCGCTCATGAAGGCGAAGCTTGATGCCGGTCGTGCGCTTCTCTATCAAACTTCACGCTACGTAGATATCTACAAGGCGCTTGAAGATATTGCCCGCGAACGCAAGCTTGAGGCAGAAGAACGTCAGGAACTCAAGAAGTTCTCCAAACTTGCCGACTCGCTCACACCTCTTGCCAAGGGTATGAACTCAGAATACTGCAACCAGAATGCGTACGACTGTATCCAGGTGCACGGTGGTTCAGGTTTCATGATGGAATACTTCTGTCAGCAAATCTACCGCGATGCCCGCATCACCAGTATCTATGAAGGAACCACGCAGTTGCAGGTAGTGGCAGCTATTCGTTACGTAACCAACGGTGCTTACCTCGCCCTCATGCGCGACTACGAAGCAGTGCCCGCAGCACCTGAATTTGCATCGCTTATCGAGCGTGCAAAGGCTATGGCAGATAAGTTTGAAGCGGCTACAACGCATGTGAAGGATGCTGCAAACGCAGAATTCCACGACCTCTGCGCACGCCACCTCTACGAAATGGCGGCAAGCATCATCATGCTCCACCTCCTCACGCAGAACGCTACACGCTGCCCCGAAATGTTTGCGAAGAGCGCCCGCGTTTATGCGAATTATGTAGAAGCAGAAGTGATGAAGCACTACACATGGGTGATGAACCTTACTCCCGAAACGATGGACGATTACAAGCAGGCATAAGTAATATATTTGTCGCAGATTTGAAAAACGGAGGCTGTCTTCAAGGGAACGACAGCCTTCTTTTTTTATGCCCAAACGGTTTAGAGTAGGGTGAAGTCGGGAAGTTATTTTTCTATGACCGTATTCCCAAAAACAAATCGGCGTTTAATTTCAACTAAGTGCCGATTAGATTAAATTAAACGCCGATTTGTTTTGTGTAAATCCCACGTAGGGAAAAGCTGTTGGGATGTATCGGCATCTTTATCAGTATTGTCGCGATATAAAGACCGTTAAAATTGGAGTGTTACACGTCTGTAGTGCATCAAAACAAGAATGCTGGCACACATATGTTATATATATATAAATGGGGGTGTTCCTGGCTTGTTGAATAACTTTTTGCAAAAAAAAGTCGCAACTTTCCAGCAGAATGTTCGCCTTTTACCCCAAAGCAATGAGCAATTTGGTAGATTTTTTCAAATTTTTACAAAAAGAATTTGCTGACCACAAAAAAAATAATACCTTTGCGACCTGTATAGAAAATACTGACATTTCAAATTAACAAAATAAAAACTAAACGACATGAAGAAAATGTTTTTCTACGCCGCAGCGCTTTGCTTGACTGCGGTAGGCTTCGCTTCTTGTACAGCAGAAGATGAAGCATTCCCCGCTGCTGTTGTCAGCATTACTGAAGAAGAAGTGGCAGTTCCTGCTGCTGGTGGTGCAGTATCTTTCAACTTGACAGCTCCTTCAAATGAAGCGTTCACAGTAAAGACTCCCGAATGGATTGAGTTTAACGAAGACGCAACTGTTACTCGCGGTGTAAACTCTACTGCTGCTTATCACTTCACAGTGGCTCCCGCAGAATCTTGCCAGGAACGTACAGGTGCAATTTATATTGTTGCTGCAAACGGTCTTCAGGACTCTTTGGTAGTTGTTCAGGAAGGTGTTGAACTTGCAGTTGATAAAACTGCGGTAGAAGCTCCTGCAGCTGGTGGCGTTTTGGCAGTACAACTTACAGCTGTTCCTGGATACACTGTTACTTGCCCTGAATGGATTGTAATGAACGAAGATCCCGCAACAACTCACGTTGGTGTTCAGACAGCAGAAGTAACATTTACAATCGCTCAGAACACAGGTGCAAATCCCCGCGAAGGCGAAATCGTAATTGCTTGTGGTGACGCTTGTGGTCAGGAAGTTAAGATTGCTGTTGCTCAGCAGAGAGGTATGGATTTGTCTAAGATGGTGAACTACGCAGGTACATTCACTTCTCTCTATGACGGTTCAGCTTACAACTCAACAATCGGTCTCCTTTGGGACGAAAATGATGAAACAGTAGTGACTATCTGCAACCTTGAACCCATGTTCGCTACAAATGGCTTCACTATTGAAAACGGTATGAACTTTGTTCAGGGTCAGTACTTCCCCGATGCAAACATGATTGGTATTCCTTTCCAGTCTGATATGAATCTTGCTTACGGTGGTTACGTATTTGCAGCAGGTGCTTTGAATACTCCTACTCTTGATGAGGAAAATAGTGAATACGATCACATCTATATCCTCTTGAATGACGATAAGACTACGCTTACATTCCCCAATGCATTGTGTACTTTGGCATTCCAAAATGGTGAGTTCGTAGGTAACTGGGATATGTACGCAGGTGGTGCAGTCTTCACAAAGGTTGCTGAATAATACATCCCTTCAATATCCACGTCACTGCCGGTGCTTGAGCATCGGCAGTGATTTTTTTATTCCAAATAGGGTGTTATTTTGTAAGGACAAGCAGTGTGCATAAAGAAAACTTGCATTTTTTCGGTGAAAAGAGCTGATAATCTTCAGAATTTTCTTAATTTTGCGCGACAAAGTGGACTCCCCACTACTGGAAATGCATTTAATAATCAATAAATAAGTTAAAATAATGGCAGCATTACAAACAATTAGAAACCACGGAGCTTGGATCGTAGGTGCAATCGGTCTCGGCTTGTTCAGTTTCATTGCCGGCGACCTTTTCAACGCTATCGAAACAACTTCGGCGTTCAACAAGCAGCAGGCTGGGGAAGTGTATGGCACTTCTATTGACATCATGGAGTATCAGAACCTTGTAGAAGAAAGAACTCAGGTCGAAAGATTCGTTCGCAGTTTGCAAGGTCAGAGTGATAACCTTACAGATGCGGATAATCAGCAGATTCGCGAAGCAGTATGGTATGATTTCGTACGTACACAGGTTATTGCTAAGCAAGCAGCTGAAGCTGGTATTCAGGTTACCAAAGCAGACGTTCAGAATGCCCTTGTAAAGGGTGAAGCTGGTGTCCTTGGTGTGATGGCAGCCGCTTTCGGTTCACAAGATGGCAAGTTGGACTTTACTCAACTTCAGGAATTCTTGAAGAACAAAGAGGAAATGAAGGCTCAAGCAATGCAGGCGCAGGATGGTTCGCTTGAATATGTCACAATGATGGAAACTCTTTGGGCATGGACCGAAAAGCAGTTGCGTAACCAGCTTCTCGCTGACAAATTCTATACGCTCATCAACATGAGTTGTGTAGGAAATCCTGTTTCAGCGCAACTCGAAGCGGCTAATGCAGACCAGAAGCGTACACTTGTTGCAGCGTTCCCTTATGCAGCGATTAACGATACTACTGTTGTAGTTGCAGATGCTGATATCAAGGATGTTTATGAATCTAAGAAGGATTACTACAGACTCTTCTCGCAGACTCGCGATGTTAAGTTGCTTGATGTTGAAGTGAGAGCAAGCACTGCAGACCAGGTAGCGCTTACAATAGAAGTGAACGAGGTTGCAAATGCCCTCCGTGCAGGTAATGATCCCGCTACAACCGTTGCAGCAAGCAAGTCAATCGTTGCTTATAACAATGTGCCCATGCGTAAGGATGCTTACCGCGGTATGGCTGATATCTACAGCCGCCTTGACACTGCTACTGTGGGTTATGTTGCTCCCGCTTTCTACACAGCAGCTGACAACACGGTAAATACTTACAAACTTGTTGAAAAGACAACATTGCCCGACTCAGTGCTTTACCGCCGCATCTTTGCTGTTGCTACTGACCTCGAAGCAAGCAAGACGCTTGCCGACAGTATTGCTACAGCAGTTAAGGGTGGTGCAGACTTTGCTGAACTCGCTAAGAAGTATCAGCAGCCTACAGACTCTATGTGGATTGCTTCTGCACAGTATGAAGGTGCAGCGCTTGACGCAAACACTGCAGAAATGATTAACCTTCTCAGCACAACAAAGGCTGGTCAGGTTGCTGTTCTCAATTTGAACAATAATTACAGCCTTGTGCTTCAGGTGCTCGAAACAAAGAATCCTGTTGAAAAGTACAACCTCGCTGTTGTGAAGTGTAAGAACGAATTCTCTAAGGAAACTTACAACAATGAGTTGAGCAAGCTCAATAAGTTCCTCTCTGAAAATACTACCATCGAGAATATCGAGAAGAACGCTCTTGCAGCTGGTTACATGGTTCGTGATGAAGTTGTTTCTGGTCCTAATACGCGTCTTGAAACAGACATTCCCGGTGCTAAGGAAGCCGTACGTTGGGCTCTTGATGAAGCTAAGGTTGGTAGCATTTCACGTATCTACGAATGTGGTGCGAATAAGGAACACCTCATTGTAATGGCGGTAGCTGGTATCAACGATGGCGACTATGTAGCTTGGGATAACAAGGTTGTGAAGCCCGCTCTCGAACGTCTTGCAATGCAGAATAAGAAGGCTGAAAAGGCTATCGAACTTGTAGGCGCGGCTAAGTCAATGGACGAAGTTGCTAAGGTCGAAAAGGTTGTTGTCGACACTATCTCTGCAAGCTTTGCTCGCAATGCACGCGTAAACTTCATCGGTGTTTCAGAACCTGCCCTTTCAGGTGCTATCGCACGTGCTAAGGCTGGCGAATTTGTTGGTCCTATCAAGGGTGCTGGTGCCGTTTACTATGTTCAGGTGCTTGAAGAACTTCCCTCTGAAGTTCCTTTCAACGAAGCAAATGCGCTTCAGCAGGCTACTCAGCAGTTCATGAGAAACATCTTTACTTCTAATTTCTACGGTCAACGCCAGGAAGTATTGCTTGATGCTTTGCAGCGTGATGCTAACGTTGTTGATAACCGCTACAAGTTCTAATTTATTAAACAAGACTTGACCGCAAGCCGCCAAGTTTGCGAATCAATACAATTTTTGGGGCTGTGTCAGAAATCGTGACGCAGCCCTTTTTCTTTTTCATTTGATAGTTTGAAACAGGGATGAATAGGCAGAGAATGCCTACACACTAATCCGCAAAATCTTCTATGAAATTCTTAAAAATCCTACGCATACTTATTATCGTCTTCTTTGTATGGAGCATTGGTGGCGTGATACTGCATCGCTTTGTGCCCGTCCCCATCACTCCCGTGATGATACGTTATTGTTTGTCGGAACTCTACGATGGCAGAACGCCTCAATTAGCGCATAAGTGGGTGCCGATAGAAGAAATATCCCCACATCTTAAAAGGGCGGTCATTGCTTCGGAAGATCAGCTCTTTTATGAGCACAATGGTTTTGACTTTGACCAAATAGAAAAGGCGCTGGAAGAGCGCAAGCAAGGGAAGCGTAACCGCGGGGCGAGCACTATTTCACAGCAGACGGCAAAGAATGTCTTTACCTTTGGCACTCGTACATGGGTGCGCAAAGGATTGGAGGCGTACTACACGTTTCTAATTGAACTTTTCTGGTCGAAGGAGCGCATCCTTGAAGTGTATCTAAATAGCATCGAAATGGGACCGGGTATTTATGGCGCAGAGGCGGTGGCACAGGAACATTTTGGTTGTAGTGCTGATAAACTCCGTCGTACCGACTGTGCGCTGATAGCAGCCACCCTTCCCAATCCCAATAAGTTTAGTTCCAAGAAACCTTCGCCCTACATGCGCAAACGTCGTGCGCAGATTTTGCGCCAAATGCGCTTAATGGGGAAATGATTGTGCGAACAATTTGCATCCGCATCCCGTATGTAAAAACTTATATATTTCGTGCTTAAAACTAAGTGCCGAGTAATTTGAATTAAGTGCCGATTAGTTCAAATTACTCGGCACTTAATTTTTGCTATAACGGTTGTAGTTTTTATTGTTTCAGAAATTGTGGTTGTAACATCTGAAATAAGGTCTGCTAAAACTGACTTTTGTATTGACATTTGAGGTAAAAATGTGTCCTAATCCTGTTTGTTGTAAAAAATAAGGTGCAATTTTGAAATTTTAAGGTACTATGTATTGCAAGGTACTAAAATTATTCCTATATTTGCCGTGTAATTACAAAATACATGAGTTATGAACATTGAAAATGCCAAATCTCAGTTGCGTAAGGGCATGCTGGAATTTTGCGTGTTGCTCCTGCTAAAAGGGAGTCCGGCATATACGAACGATATTATTGCGAAGTTGAAGGCGGCAAACTTGATTGTGGTGGAAGGCACGCTTTATCCGTTGCTCACGCGCTTGAAGAAGGACGGGCTGCTCTCGTATGAGTGGCAGGAATCGACGCAGGGACCGCCCCGCAAGTATTATTCGCTCACGTCCGAGGGTGAGGCGTTCTTGTTGGAACTTGATGCGGCGTGGCAAGAGATTGCCCACACGGTCAATGTCCTGCAACAAGAAGCGTAAGTGCCCAACGAACTTCTATATGACTTCTTAAATAAAAACTCTATCCCCATTATAGCATCATGAAAAAGACAATCAACATTCACTTGTGCAATCGCATATTTACGATTGACGAAGATGCGTGTCAACTCCTGGAGAGTTACCTCACGAATATGCGCACCTACTTCTCAAAACG
>JAEIGA010007414.1_pt1 | contig 16678 bp, 17 predicted proteins | sample 9270691 | NCBI WGS metagenome assembly JAEIGA01 (sample SAMN17057246, study PRJNA624740) | gut metagenome | biome: biome; isolation source: fecal sample | host: Bos grunniens | place: China: Xizang | collected 2019
CAAGCGACAAGGCTCGCCACCGACTGAAGAACGTTGCCGAAAGGCAACTTCTGAACAAAGGCAGAGCCGCCTGCTGCGTCCCGTGTGCCGGGGCTTTTGGTTCTTTTGCCCGGCAAAAGAACATAACAGCAATAACTACCTTAAACTATTGCAACCAAAGGTTAAGGGTAAAATAGACCATAGATAAAAAGATTTTCCACCCTTAATCTACAGAATTATAGCAATATATAAATCAGTGTAAATTGATATAACAAACTCACTTTAATACAAATAAGGCAGTGCAAAAAAACAGCACTGCCCTATTTATGTTAACGAAAGACTCAAAGTCTACTTTATATTATCGTTAGTCAAAATCTTGCCCTTATATTCACCGGTCAAACTATTCAGGAAAGTCACAATCTTTGAAACCTCTGATGCAGGAATTTCGACACCAACCTCATATTTTCCCATTGCAGCAACAGCAGCATCAAGAGTAGCCTGTGTTCCATCGTGGAAATAGGGAGCGGTCAAAGCCACATTGCGAAGGCCGGGAACCTTGAAACGATGAATGTCACGTTCAAGTTTAGTCTCTTTGTTACGGCCATTATCCTCGTTTGTAAGCTCAGAACCACGGTCGGCAAAATAGTCAGCCATGATACCCATAAGCTCGTACGAACGTCCACCAAGATTCTCACCTATGTGGCAGGTAGCGCAATCATACTTCTTGAAGAGATTATAACCCTCGACTGCCTCAGCGCTGATAGCCGCCTTGTCACCTTTAAGATATTTGTCGAAAGAGGAATTGGGGGTAAGCAAAGTACGCTCGAACTCCTGTATGGCATCTGTTATATTCTGCTCTGTTATTCCATCAGGATAAACAGCTGTAAAGGCTTTATCAAAAGCTGCATCGGCCTTCAATTTTCCACAAATTTCGTCGAAGCTTGCAGATGCCATTTCAACGGGATTAAGAGGAGGACCTGCAGCCTGAGCTGCCAATGTTTCGGCACGTCCATCCCAGAACTGAACGAAATTGTAGTGTGCATTGAACACTGTCGGAGCATTTACACCACCCTTCTGTCCGTTAACACCCTCGGAGTACTGCTTATTGTCGACACCACCGGTGTTCAGGCCATGACAGCTTGCACACGACACTGTGTTATCCACAGAAAGACGTGTATCGTGATAGAGCAGTTCGCCAAGAGTAGCCTTCAGAGGATTAACCTCCACTGCATCTTCGATGGGACGTACAGTCTCGTTGGCAAATTCGGGAGCGGCAAGTTTGTTGGGATAATATTTCGCACGCGCCTCTTTGGCCCATGCGAGTGCCATCTGCTGCTCCTCGCCGTTTACATTTGCACCCCACTGCACCATATAGTACTTTGCAGGGGGCATTGTGCCGTCGAGAATCACCTTTTCAACCTTTGCAAGGTCAACTTCAGAGACTTTGCTGTCATCTGCCAACGCCTGCATCATCGGTTGAACATCGAAAGCACGATAGCCATCGGCAGCATCCTTCTTCACGAGGTCGCCTGCAACAGGAAACTCTGCGTAGAATGGCAGTGAAGGTTCCGCAGTGTGGCAGTCTGCACAACCGCTTACACCAACAATCTCAGCCATCTGAGCAGTCGGAGTGAGAGACTGCTCGGGTGCAGTATCCGCAGCCAGATATACACCGCCCATTATTGATAACAGCACTACCGCTGCTGTCAAAATTGTACTTTTTTTCATAATCATTCGTTATTTATCTTTTACTTTTTATTTCTTCCCAAAGGTAATTTGGGAAACATTCTTCTGAAATTGAACACATTGCCGATACGTTTACCACCTGCAACCACAAGAGTTACCGCCAAAATTATGAGCATCATTCCGCCCACTTCCTGAACCGTCAGTTTCTCGCCAAGCAGCAGCACGCACAAGATGATGGCAGTCACCGGTTCAAATGCACCGAGAATGGCGGTAGATGTGGAACCGATGTATCGTATGGCACGTGTGGTGCATGCCAATGATACAACTGTGGGGAAGAATGCGAGTCCAAGTATGTTTCCCCATTGATGCCATTCCGCCGGCAGCGTAACATTGCCATTGAGATAAAGTCTTGTACCAAAAACAACCGTACCAAAGAGAAGCACATAGAAAGTCACCTTCAGCGTAGCAAGTCCTTTAAGACGAGTTGTGTTAATACCCACTATATACACAGCATAGCAGAATGCTGCCGCAAAAACCAACAATGCACCTACCAGATTAAGACTGGTAGAGACCTGCGGGTCGTACAACATCGCAACACCGCCAACAGCCATCAACAGACACAACAAAGTGTGCATTGTTATCTTCTCTTTGTAATATATCGCCATCAGGATTGCAACCATAATGGGATATATAAACAGCAAAGTAGAGGAGATGCTTGCATCCATGTATTTATAGCTGGCAAAGAGCGTCAGCGACGAAAATGCCATAAGTATGCCCATTATTATCAAAGGCAACACCTCGCGGCTATGAACTCTGAAACTGCGTCCACGCAACATCAGCACAACAGCTACTATGGGAATTGCAAACAAATACCTGAAGAACAACACCGAGTCTACATCCATCCCTGCATCGTACAGAGGAACGGCAAAAATCGGATTCAGGCCGTATGCAGCAGCTGCAATAATGCCATAAATATAACCTTTTGCTTTTTCACTCATATTTATATGTCTTTCATTAGATTCTACCAGTGCAAATACGGTGTCAGTCACCGCAAAAAGCAATTGATTGCTTTATAGAAGCAAAGATAACACAAATAGAATAGTTTTCTGCAAAAAATGGGATTATATTTTATAATCCACGATTATAGAAAAGCAGTGACAGAAGAGAGCTATCGCCACAAAACAAACATTATGCATCAATTTTTACAACTATATGCATGCTATTTCAAAATTACCATTATCTTTGCAATTACAGAATAAACAAGTGTTTTTTAAATAAACTTACATAAAATTACACACCATGAGTATATCACGTAGAAACTTCCTGCGCTTCTCGGCACTCGGAGCATCGGCTATGATGATTCCCACAGCAGCAGAAGCCATGATACCGGCAGAGAAAAGCAACAAGAAAGGCAGTGCAAACGACAACATCAATTTGGGCTTTATCGGTCTTGGACAACAGGCCATCTATCTGCTCAACGGCTTTATCACCATTCCCGGTGTACGAATTGTAGCCGGATGTGACGTTTACGACATCAAACGTAACAGATTCGAAGAGCGCGTAAACAAATATTACGCAGAAAAGAAGATAAAGAACAAGTTTACCATGTATGTCCGCTACGAGGAGCTGCTCGCCCGCAAGGACATCGACGCAGTAGTAATTGCAACCCCCGACCACCAGCACGCAATCATGGCTATTGCAGCCTGTCGTGCCGGCAAGGACATCTATCTTGAAAAACCTATCACATTCACCATCTACGAAGGACAGCAACTGATAAAAGCCGTACGCGAGAATACACGTATTCTTCAGGTAGGAAGCATGCAGCGTTCAATGCGAGAATTCATCCACGCAGCAAATGTTGTACGCGAAGGCCGCCTGGGTAAAGTTTCATTGATCAAAGCATTCGTTGGCGACGGTCCCAAGCCTTACGATTTGCCCAAGCAGGAGGTACCTGCAGGACTCGACTGGGACTTGTGGTTAGGCCCTCTCTCTGAAAAATTCTACTACAACCACCAGCTTAATCCGCTGCTCACACAGAACGGGCACGACGAATGTTGGGGTGCTTGGCGCTGGTACCAGGGCATGGGCGGTGGTTTCACCACAGACTGGGGCGCACACATGTTCGACATTGCACAATGGTGTATAGGCAAGGATGGAAGCGGTCCTTCAGAGATTCTTCCTCCCTCGGCAAGCCCCTACGACTGCCTCACATTCCGTTACGACAATGGCATTGAGGTTGCCCAGATGAACTTCGGTCATGGTCAGGCAGTAAAGGTTTATGGAGAAAATGGTTGGATTATCGTAGGACGCGGCAAGTTCCTTGCATCGTCACCCGAATTCATGCCCACAAAAGTTGATGAGCAGAAGGTATACGAGACAAACGTTCCCCACTATCAGAGCTTTATCGACAGCGTTCGCTCACGCCGCGACCCGAGCGTACCCATCGAGGTTGGACACAGTTCATGCACAATGTGTACATTGGGCAACATCGCATACGAACTGAACCGTCCTCTTGTTTGGAACCCCATTGTACAGAAGTTCATGAACAACGACACAGAGGCTAATTCCAAACTGCACTACGAATATCGCAAACCCTACAAACTTGAATAATACTCACAGGAATAAAACAAATAACATCGCCCCGACCAGGGCGATGTTATTTGTTTTATAATAAGCACTAACACTTGCATGCAACAGCCTGCATGACCCACTCGACGTCACGCAGAAAATCCTGCAACTCCTGCTCGTGTTCTTCCTCCTCGGCCATAATTCTTTTGGCAATGTCACAAGTTGTAAAATCGAGTCCGTTGGTATATGAAGCTATCTCCTCGTAACGGATTATGGCACAACGCTCCGATGTTATATTCTGCTTCAGCAGACTGAGCACGTCCGATTGCATGGGGACTGCATACTTGCAACGCGCAAGAGTCACCCATTGTGCAGGATCGAGTACCGGTGTTCCCTCGAGCTGTATTATACGGTCGGCAAGCATTTTGGCATGCTCGAACTCCTCCATAGCATGCTCCTCGAATTCCCGCTGAAGGTCGGCACGCATCGCACCCTCCACCACAAGGCTGCCTATCCAATATTGGTAATAGGCCAACCACTCCTCACTCAACGCAGCATTAAGATTATCCAACAGACGCGGAACATCAATGCGCTTTTTCAATATCTGTACACTCTCTTTACCCATAATGTTGTACGGTTAAATTAATATCACAATATCAACATCGGAGAGGGCAACATTGTTTAAACACTAAAGTGCGCAGTAAGCAGAAGTTTGCATTTTTACAGACAAAGGCTTACCTTTGCCGCCGATAGAACAAAGAAACATAATTATGATACCCTATAAAAAACATAAACTGATTGTCGGACTGCTGTTTGTGTATATGACAGGAATGTTCGTCTACTTCTTTCCACGCAACACAGAGATGAGCAACACCGAAAAGTGGGCGATAGTTGGAGTATCCTACGCATTGCTGGTGATATTGTGGTTCGTGCTGAAGCATCGCGACAAACTGCGCAACAAGAGAGAAAAAGAGTTCAATAGCCAAGATTAACCATTTGAACCTCTTTAAAAGAGTAGTAAGAGACCCCTCCATCGCAGCGTAGAAGCCTTATGCGGCCATCCTTTTCAACACCATGCACCGTTGCATCGAAAAATCCGGAAGAGTCACGGTAGAGCATCGTTGCGTGGCGCCCCATGAGCTGCTCCTCATATTCGGCAAACAGAGCATCGTCGCCACCTTGCAAAAGCACATCATAGAGTTTCAGAAACTCATCGACGAGCACTTGTCCAACCTCGCTCACAGAGTAATCAATCCCTTGTATAAGCGACATTGAAACAGGATTGCGCTCCATGGATGCAAACTGTTTCTGATTCACATTCAGGCCTATCCCCACTATTGCCTGCGACAGGTTAGCGCCTTCAAAGTCTGCCTCAAGCAGTATTCCCGCCAATTTTGCGTTATTGAAATATAAATCGTTGGGCCATTTGAGAAACGCATCAATGCCATAGCGAGCTACACATTTCTTAAGCGCAAGAGCAGCCACCACCGAAAGAGAGAAACTGCGCGAAGCCTTCACTGCCGAAGGGCGCAACAGAATGGAAAGAAGCAGGTTTTCACCCACCGCCGACTGCCACACCGAGCCACGCTGCCCCCGTCCGGCACTCTGCATGTCCGCAGTAACAACAAAAAGGCCGCAAGCGGGGAAAGAGCGAAAGAGTGAAGAGGAGTCGCGCCTGAGAAAACTATTTGTAGAGTCCACCTCCGGCAGATGAATACGACCAACCGTAAATCCGTGAATATTCTCAATATCCATATTTCACACGCACTTTTTTGGGGAGTTTTTTCAGCACCTCCTCGTATGAATGGTCTATAAGTTCCTTTACCAGAGCACTCTCCATGCGCACTATGTCCATCATATTCCAATAGCGTTTGTTCATGTGCCATGCAGGCTTGATGGTGGAATATTTGTCACGAAGGTCGATTGCACGCTCCGCATCGCATTTCACGCAGAACCACTCGGTATTTTCGAGGTCGACAATGGCAAAAATCTTGTTTTCCACGCGAAAAGCAAGCGTGGTTTCATCGAAAGGAAAATCCTCGGTTGCCGAGGGTTTGCTCAAACAATAGATACGTGCATCCTCTATATTCATATAGTACTATTATTCTAATTCGGGATAAAATGCCTCTCTTATATGTTCTATTCGGTGAGTATCGCCGACAGGAACCACGGTAACAACATCGAAACGCACAGGAAGGTCTATTTTCTTAAGTTCCATATAAGCCTCGGCAGCCAAAATAACATTACGCATCTTGCGGGGCGTTACAGCCTCACGAGCATCGCCAAAGGACTCATTGCTGCGCGTCTTGACTTCGACAAACACCAGAACATCACGTTCTTTTGCAATAAGGTCAATCTCTTTGTGTCCGCTGCGCCAGTTATACTCAAGCACGGCATAGCCCTTGTCGGCCAAATAGCGCGCCGCAAGCATCTCACCTTTATTGCCTAAAAGATTGTGTCGAGCCATAATACTTTTCTTTCCTGCAAATATAGTGAAAGGTGAGAGAAGAAAATCAAGTTCACTGAATTTTTCTTCCGAAGCGCATCCTATCTTGATGGTTTACTGCAATTATAGGGATAAGCTAGTAAGAAATATAAAGCATGCTCCAAGATTTTTCCATGCGAGCGTGAATATATTCACAGTGAAGCATAAATATGTGACGTTTAGTGCAAATTCATATACAAACGAATGAAATATACAAAATTTAGAATTATATTTGCACTACGCGCAACAAAATCAGCGACAATGGAAAACAAGAAGAAACCTACAACAACCAGAATACAGCAGATACGCAAAAAGCGCATAGTAGCCCTTGTCAGCGACGAAGAGGAGCGCTTGATTGACAATTATCTGAAAAAATACAAGATAAGCAACAAGAGCAATTGGATGCGCGAGACACTGCTCGCATTCATATACAAAAATCTTGACGAGGACTATCCCACTCTTTTCAACGAACACGACATGCGCCGATGAAAGCAACCACCGACACTGACATAAAATACATGAAGCAGGCACTCGCCGAAGCACAGAAAGCGTATACTAAAGGCGAGATTCCAATTGGAGCCATCGTCGTGTGCAACGACACCATAGTAGCCCGTTGTCACAACCTCACCGAAACACTCAACGACGTTACGGCACACGCCGAAATGCAGGCAATAACATCAGCAGCAGAGAGCATAGGCGGCAAATATCTTGACGACTGCACACTCTATGTAACAGTTGAACCTTGCCCCATGTGTGCCGGCGCAATAGGTTGGGCACATTTAGGCAGAGTGGTCTATGGTGCTGCGGACGAGAAAAAGGGATACAGAAAATTCGCTCCGGATGTACTGCATCCAAAGACAAAAGTCACAGACGGCGTATGTGCCGACGAAGCTGCTGAACTGATGAAAAGATTCTTTAAAGAGAGAAGATAACGAACGACTACTTCTTATCGCCGTCCGAAGGCTTTATCTCCTCGAAACTGACATACTCACCCTCATTCTTATCGAAAACCTTTTTGCGGGCGCCGTCCGCAGTCTCAGTACGTTTGAATGACGCTTTGCTGTCGTCATCAGTGCGTCGTTGCTGCTGCGAACGTCCTGTATTATAAGTAGAACCTCCGCCCAGCATTGAGATTATAGAGCGCAGTATACCCACTATCAACGAGGGAACAATAATGATAAGGGCAAATATAATAAGTAAAATGAATAAGATAAATTTCATTGTTATATCCGATAAAGAGTTAACGCTTCTTTACCATAGACTTTATTACAGATATTGCAACATACAATGATATGATAGGAACAGCTGCACCAAAGCCTAAGAGCAACATAGGAGCTGAAACTAAAAGAAAACTATATCTGATTTTGTTCGCTCTCCACGCCAAATATTTTATTTTCAGGGAGAACATGGGAATTTCAGCAATCAAAAGGTAGCACGACAACAATACCATTGCTACCATCAACGCCCAACCATAAGGCAAAGAACCAATAAAATCTCCGAAGCCAACTACCAGCGATGCCCAAAACAGAGCATTGGCAGGAGTAGGCAAACCAATAAATGTGGTAGTCTGGCGCTTGTCAATATTGAATTTCGCCAAACGCAATGCCGAAAAAGCAGCGATAAGGAATGCCACATAGGGAACATAATCGGCTACAGCTTCTGGAATTGCAAGACCGCGCATGAACATGAATACCATAAACGAGGGTGCAAAACCGAATGTAACATCATCGGCCAACGAGTCGAGCTGCACACCCAAAGGAGAGCTGACCTTGAGCAGACGCGCTGTCATTCCATCGAAGAAGTCGAACACCGCTCCCAACACGATAAAAGTCAATGCCATCACAAAATCGCCTTGCATGGCCATTACGCATGAAACGCATCCTGACAAAAGATTACAACAAGTAATTGTATTGGGAATATGTTTTTTGAAGCCCATATAGTGACTATTGATTATTTTAGTTTTGCAATTATAGTCTCATCGCCTACAGTTTTCTGCTCAAGTTCCACACAAATCTCGGCATCGAGCGGCAGATACACATCCACGCGAGAACCGAATTTGATGAATCCCATATGCTGGTCGATGAAACACTCTTCGCCTGCCTCGGCATAAGTAACGATGCGACGCGCCATTGCACCGGCAATCTGTCTTACAAGAATTTCTGTTCCGTCGGGAGTCTCTATAACCACCAACGAACGCTCGTTCTCGGTACTTGCCTTTGGCAACCAAGCTTTATGGAATTTACCCTTCTGATGTCCGACGCGCTTAACAACACCATCAACAGGATACCAGTTTGCATGGACATTCAGGGGACTCATGAATATAGAAATCTGTCTTCTTTTATCTTTAAAGTGGTCGGGTTCGTAGACCTCTTCGATAACCACGACCTTACCATCGGCAGGAGCAACCACAAGTTTCTCCACACTTTCAAGCGGGAACACACGTTTGGGGCTGCGGAAGAAGTTCACCATCATCAGATAGAGAAACACCGAAAAAGATGTCAACAATATATTGAATACATCGCTAGGGACTAAGTACCAACTTAATGAATTCAACAAAAGAAGCACAATCAAGGAGACAACGAGAATGGAAGTTCCTTCACGATGTATCCTCATTTTTCTTATCCTTTTCAATTTTTCAATTCTTCCCATTGGTACAGTTTAATTGTTTATTTGACAAAAATAGTATTTTTTTGTTAAACACCCAACAATTTTCAAAGAAAAAAGAGAATCACACCTGCAAGAATCGCTATTAAAGGAGCATGTTGAAAACTTTTGGAACAAAGTTCCGCAAAAATCACAAATAAAGCACTATCTTTATCAGTCATAAAAAGAGAAAGAAAAAATGGAAGATTTTGTTCATCTGCACGTACATACTCAATACTCGATACTTGACGGACAAGCATCCATTCCCCGTCTTGTGGACAAAGCCATAGACGACGGAATGCGCGGTATTGCCGTAACCGACCACGGCAATATGATGGGAATTAAGGAGTTCTACAACTATGTCAGTAAAAAGAACAAGGGCAAAGCACCCGAAGAGAAATTCAAGCCCATCATTGGTTGCGAAATGTACGTATCGCCACGACGCCTATTTAATAAGGAAGGAAAAGAGGACCAGAAGGCCTTTCACCTTGTCGTGCTTGCAAAAAATCTTACAGGTTACCATAATCTTGTAAAACTTGTGTCAAAAGCGTGGAGCGAAGGCTACTACTACCATCCACGTACCGACAAGGTCGAACTTGAAAAGCACAAAGAGGGACTCATCATTGGCTCGGCATGTCTTGGAGGAGAGATTCCGCAGCTCATCAGAAACGGCAACTTCGAAGAGGCCGAGCGCAGCATCCTGTGGTTCAAGGAGACATTCGGCGACGATTTTTACCTTGAGCTTCAGATACATAAAGCTAACGTTGAACGCGCCAACCACGAGGTATATCCGTTGCAGATGGAGGTTAACAAGCACCTTGTAGAGTTCAGTAAAAAGCATAATATAAAGCTTATCTGCACAAACGACGTACATTTCGTTGACGAAGAGAATGCCGAAGCACACGACCACCTCATCTGCCTGAACACCGGCAAAGACCTTGACGACCCCAACCGTATGCTCTACTCCAAACAGGAGTGGATGAAGACACGCGAGGAGATGAACGAACTATTTGCCGAATACCCCGATGCACTTGCAAACACTGTTGAAATATGTGATAAAGTTGAATTCTACAGCATCGACAATGCACCCATCATGCCCACCTTTGCCATACCCGAGGAGTTTGGCACCGAAGCGCAGTACAGAGAAAAATTCACACACGAAGACCTGTTCAACGAATTCACACGCGACGAGAAGGGGAATGTGGTAATGTCGCAGGAGGCTGCCGAAGCAAAAATTAAAAAGCTCGGAGGATACGACAAACTCTATCGTATTAAGCTCGAAGGCGACTACCTGCGCAAGCTTACATACGATGGAGCAAAAAAGCTATACCCCGAGCCTTTCAGCCAGGAGCTGACCGACCGCATCGACTTCGAGCTTCACATCATGAAGACGATGGGTTTCCCCGGTTACTTCCTCATCGTGCAGGACTTCATAAAAGCCGCACGCGAAGAGCTTGGAGTATCCGTAGGCCCCGGACGTGGTTCTGCCGCAGGTAGTGTGGTGGCATATGCTCTGAGCATCACCCGTGTAGACCCGATAAAATACGACCTGCTGTTCGAGCGTTTCCTGAACCCCGACCGCATTTCACTCCCCGATATCGACGTAGACTTCGACGACGACGGACGCGCCGAAGTACTGAAATGGGTGACAAACAAATATGGTCAGGAGAAGGTGGCACACATCATCACCTACGGTACAATGGCAACCAAACTTGCCATAAAGGACGTTGCACGCGTCGAGAAACTGCCGCTCGACATCTCAAACAAACTGTGCAAGGCCATCCCCGACCGTCTGCCCGACGGATTGAAAATGAACTTGAAGAACGCAATATCCGTTGTTCCCGAACTGCGCGAAGCAGAGTCATCGCCCAACGAGGTAATGCGCAACACCATTAAATACGCAAAAATGCTTGAGGGCAACGTACGCAACACCGGTGTACATGCCTGCGGTATCATCATCTGCCGCGACGCCATTACCGACCACGTACCCACAAGCATCGCCGAGGACAAGGAGACCGGCGAAAAACTGCTCGTTACACAATACGAGGGCAGCGTCATCGAAGACACCGGACTTATAAAGATGGACTTCCTGGGACTGAAGACCCTCTCTGTCATAAACGAAGCTATACTTAACATCCGTCAGAGCTTAGGCGAAGAAGTAGATATAGACAACATACCCATCGACGACAAACTGACCTACGACCTCTACTGCAAAGGCAACACCATAGGCACATTCCAGTTTGAGTCGCCGGGCATGCAGAAGTACCTGCGTGAGCTGCAGCCAAGCACCTTCGAGGACCTCATAGCTATGAATGCCCTCTACCGTCCCGGTCCCATGGACTACATTCCCGACTTCATCAGCCGCAAGCACAACCCAGCGCTGGTGCAGTACGACATCCCCTGCATGGAGAAATACCTGAAGGACACCTACGGAATCACCGTCTACCAGGAGCAGGTGATGCTTCTCTCGCGTCAGCTTGCCAACTTCACCCGAGGCGAGAGTGACACACTGCGTAAGGCCATGGGTAAGAAGCTGAAGGACAAGCTGGACGAGCTTAAGCCCAAATTCATCAACGGCGGAAAAGCCAACGGTCACGATCCTGCAATACTCGAAAAAATATGGGCCGACTGGGAGAAGTTCGCATCATATGCATTCAACAAGTCGCACGCCACATGTTATTCATGGGTAGCCTACCAGACGGCCTACCTCAAGGCACACTACCCCTCGCAGTACATGGCAGGTTCGCTGAGCCGCAACCTCTCGAATATCACTGAAATCACCAAGCTGATGCAAGAGTGCAAAAGCATGGATATAAACGTATTGGGCCCCGACGTAAACGAGTCGCGACGCAAGTTCAGTGTAAACAAGCAAGGCGATATCCGTTTCGGCCTGTGCGCCATAAAAGGTGTAGGTGAGAATGCTGTTCAATCGATTATCAACGAACGCGAGGCAAACGGCCCATACACAGATATCTTCAATTTCGTACAACGTGTCAACCTGACAGCATGCAACCGAAAGAACCTCGAATGTCTGGCACTCTCGGGAGCCTTCGACGAGCTGCCGGGAGGAATCACACGCGAACAGTACATGGGAACCAACAGCAAAGGCGAACAGTTCCTCGAAGCACTTGTGCGCTACGGCAACCGCTACCAGACAGACAAGATGACATCGCAGAACTCACTTTTCGGCGAGCAGGGAATGGCAGAGATTCCCACCCCCGAGGTACCCGTAACTGAGGAGTGGAGCAACCTTATACGCCTTAACAAAGAACGCGAACTTGTAGGTATCTACCTGTCGGCACACCCACTCGACGAATATTCACTGGTGCTGAATGAATTCTGCAACACAAAAGCTGTTGAACTTGCCGACAAAAACGCCCTTGCCGGACGAAAAATAACCATGGGCGGACTTGTGACAGACCCGCCTCGCACCGGATTCACCAAAAAGGGCAACCCCTACGGTGTTGTAACCATCGAAGACTTTTCGGGCAAAGCCGAAATAGCCCTTTTCGGAAACGACTGGATACAGAAACAGAACTACTTTATACCCGGCAACTTTGTGTACATCAACGGAGCATGCCAGCCCAAGCAGTGGGACCCCAACTCATACGAATTTGTAATCAACGGCATACGTCTGCTTTCGGAGGTGAAAGAGGAATCGGTGAAAAGCATCACACTATCGTTCGCCAATGAACAGCTGACGGAAAATATTGTTGAAGATTTGATGGAACACATAAGAAACAACCCCGGAAAAAGCAAAATTCAGTTCAATATACGTGACATTGAGCATGAATTTACAATAAGTTTAGTATCTTTGGACTTCACAATGAACATAACCCAGAGTTTCATAGACTACATTAAGGAACTTCCAGGCTTTGAATATAAGTTTAATTGATATAAAAAAACAGTAGCATTATGGAAATAACAGTAACAGACAGCAACGCACAAGAATTTCTTGCGTCAGAACTCCCCATCGTACTTGACTTTTGGGCAACATGGTGCGGTCCCTGCAAACAGATTGCACCCGCCATTGCTGAACTCGCCGAGGAATACGACGGTCGTATTCTTGTTGGCAAATGCGATGTAGAAGAGGCAGACGACCTCACCACCAAATACGGAATCCGCAATGTACCCACCGTACTTTTCATCAAGAACGGCGAAGTTGTAGATAAATTCGTGGGTTCAATGGCCAAAGCAGCCATTAAGGAGAAATTCGAGAAACTGCTCTAAGAAACCAAACCTCATTAAAAACAGTACTATGCAAAACGACGAATTCAGCAAAGAGGACCTCGATGACGAGAAAACCATAGAATTCATACGTCAACGACTGCCACAGGATCTTAAGGAGAAATTCAGCGACGACGAGTTTTATTTCTTCCTCGACACCATTTACGAATATTACGAGAAGAGCGGTATCTTCGAATCGCAAGGCGATGCTGATGGATTTATAGAAATAGACATTGACGCCATTGCAAAATTCGTGGCTAAGGAGGCGAAGAAAAACAACATCGGAGAGTATGACCCCGAAGAGCTTTTCTTCATAGTAGAGGGCGAGCTTGCCTATTTCGGAGCCATCGACGACGAAGAGGAGTAATATCATCTGCCGCCAATATCAGACAAACAATAAGAGCAATCAAAAAAAGGCTTCATCCTGCAGGATGAAGCCTTTTTTTTGATTGGATATGATATTCACTATTTGATAATCTCAAATTCTGCTCCGGCAGCAAAGTCAGCACCATTCTGCGAGCTGAGAGCTGTGAAGCGTATGTAGCGCATCTTCACAGGAGCATCGAACAGCACTCGTTTGACATTTGCGCTTCTGTCAAAGCTGCCCTTCTTAACACTCTTCCACTCCTTGCCATCGCTGCTGACAGAGACCTCGTAATCTTTTATAAGTCCGTTGTATCCACCATCCTGACGGGGAAGATAAGAGAAGCCCTTTATTATGCACTCCTCGCCGGCATCGAAGTCAATCCAGTGAGGATACTGAGCAACGGTTACTGAGTACATTGTGTGCCAGATTGTATTCACATCACCATCAACAAGTTTGTCGGCAGACTCCTGAATCTCCTGGCTCGATGCATACTTGACAACGATAGGCTGCACAGAAACCTCCTTATAATTGTAAACCGATGACATTTCGGGGCGGTTCTTGTCCCAAACAGTGATTGTGCCACCCTTGCTCATATCGATAGGCTCGCTGTACTTCTTGGCCTTAGCCTTACGACCTTCACCCACCTTATAATATATATCGGCAGCCGCGTCATTGCTACGTACCGACACGTATCCGCGACGGTCGCGCACAACCACGATGGGCTCGATTGAAGATGAAGATACATTGGCCGCCTCGGTGTATTTACCTGCCTTAACGGGACGCATGATGAAGCCCATCATATTGTCGCCGGCCTTCACGCAGTCGTGGTCGAGAGGTCCGCCCTGTCCGCAGCTGTTACCACCCAGACCTGTAACCTTTCTGTCGAGGTTAAGGTAAGTGCTGTTTGACTTGGGAAGCTGGTAGGGGTGACCTGCCTCGGCAAGCTGTACAGAATTCCAGGGGAGTGCCGAAGTTGACATGCCCTCTGTGGCAGCAAAGATAACGCCATTGCCAGCCCAGTCGGTGAGAGCGCACCAGCGGACATCCTCACGGTTAGCCATGTCCTGAGGCTTGGGGAAGTGTACAAACTGGTCGGCCACCTTGCTATCGAACTGCTCGATGAAGGCACCTGAACGACGGTCATTGTAGTTATTGTGAGGACCTGCGCCATAGTAGTGGTAATATTTCAGTTCGCCGGGCAATTGAATCTCGTAACCAAGGCGTGCAAGGTTCAGTGCGCTGTTGCTACCCACGATGCTGCTCTTCAGTTCCACAGAACCGTCCTTGTAGATTGTCCATATTCTGTTCGATGTGAAACTGAAGCCATTCTCGCCAAGAGGAGCCTTGTTGTCAACGATGGTCATTGTATTATCCTCATTGCGAACAATCTTGCCACCGAAGGGAGCCTGAGTAAATACAATATACTGAATGATGATTGTACCGTCAGGCAGTGTCTGCACATTCTTTGAGAGTACACTGTCAACAAGATTGTAGAGACCGTTAGAGTACCATGCACCGCGTGCCCAGTTGTCATTATCGACAGGTGCGCGGAAGGCGCTGAGCTTCATAGTGTTTCCTGCAGGGAGAATCTCCTTCCCACTGTAAACCACATTGTAGAGAACACCCTTCTTGTCATCGAATGCGATGGTAAACGCATTGTCAGCACCCTTTACGGTTGTTGTCTGCTTGTCACCGTTGCTCTCCATTGCAAGGTCGCCGCCAACGTTGGCAACAGTTGCAATTGCGGGCTTGGCTGCCGGACTCTGAAGAGGCAACTGCTCTGCCATCTGAACGTAGTTTTTCTTAGCCCAAGGCTGATTCTCCTTTAAAAGGAACTCAACCTTCACGAAATACTCTTTCTTGGCATCGCATGAATAGTTGATGCCGAGGTCCACGATGGCCTTTTTGCGGGGAGCAACCTTCACATCGGAAATAATGTTGCTGCTAACCTCCTTGCCATCCTCCCAAAGTGACACCTTCACTGCAAGGTCGCTGAGGTCACAGAAATAGCGTTTATTGAAAATCTCAATCTTACTCTTTGCTTCGTCAGCAAATTTCACACCTACATTCTGATATACCTTCTTAACCTCATAGTATTCGGGTTTGGGAGTGTGGTCGGGCAACATCACACCATTCATACAGAAGAGGTGGTCGTTGGGACGGTCGCCAAAGTCACCACCATAACCCATATACTTGTTGCCTTTCTTGTCGTAGTTGTAGAATGCCTGGTCAGTCCAGTCCCAGATGGCACCACCGCAGAAGAAGTTTGTGCTCTCCATTGCATCCCAGTAGTCCTGAAGGTTACCGCCGGCATTACCCATTGAATGGGCATACTCTGAGATGTGGAAGGGATATTTGATATTGTAATTGCCCTTCACTGCTCCGCGCACCCACGCGATTGAAGGATACTGGTTAGAACCCATATCCACGATATTGTTGTTGCGTTCGTACTGTACGGGGCGTGATGCGTCGAAGGCATGCAATTTAGCGTATGCCTTCTCGAAGTTCACACCGGGACCCGCCTCGTTACCGAGTGACCAGATGACGATTGAGGGGTGGTTAACATCGGAATGTGCCATTTCCATCACACGTGCAACGTGTGCAGCCTCAAATTCGGGAACGTGTGAAAGCGATGCATCGCCATAATACTACTGGTGACTTTCGATGTTTGCCTCATCCTCGAGGTAGATACCATACTTGTCGCACAGATAGTACCAGAAGGG
>JAEIGA010007415.1_pt1 | contig 16676 bp, 12 predicted proteins | sample 9270691 | NCBI WGS metagenome assembly JAEIGA01 (sample SAMN17057246, study PRJNA624740) | gut metagenome | biome: biome; isolation source: fecal sample | host: Bos grunniens | place: China: Xizang | collected 2019
GCGATGGCGAAGCAGGGGTAGCCGCTCTTGTCGGTATCGGATGAGCTTGTCTCGACTACCTGGAGGCGCAGGCATTCGATGGGGCTCGATGAGGTGATCAGGGGCGAGGTGTACTCGTACTGAACGGTTCCTGTTTCGAAATTGAGGATGGGGTTGCTGAGCAGGCCGTCGTCGCTGGTGAGCGTCTGTAGCCATACGGTGTTGTCTTCGCTACGTGTGACCTGGGCCTTGGCGGCGTCGGGGGCAGGGGCAAGGAGGGTGGCCATGTCGTCGATGTCCATGTCGCCGGTGTCGGCATCCTCGGCATCGGGTGTCCACTCGTCGCTATGGAGGCGGCTGCGTGCCTGTGAGGCCTCGATGTCGCCGACCAGCTGGTTGACCCATACGAGGTCGGCTACCGACAGCTGTCCGTCGGCATCGGCATCGGCCTGCTGCGTGTCGGGACCATTTGCGGAGCCACCGAGGAGCATGTCGAGCAATACCACACGGTCGTCATCATCGATGAGCTCGTCGCCATTGATGTCGCCATACGAGTAGGGTACTGCGGCATCGGGGGCATAGGTGGGGAGGGTGCTCATGATGTAGTGGGCGCGCTCGTAGAGCCATGACTTCATGTTGGCGACCTCCTGCTCATACTGGTAGCTGTCGCCGTCGCCCCATAGGTAGGCGTTGTTCTCAAATGAGCTGCGGGCATAGGCATAGTAGTCGTCGACAAAGTCGATGAGCTCTTGCAGGTGCTTGTCGATGAACTCTGCCCATAGCTGGCTGTAGTGGTACTGCACCCACTCGCTGGAACGCCACAGGGCGCTGAAGAACAGGTTGCCGGGCTTGCCCGTATGGTAGCTGAAGAAGTCTCGTGTGGCTCCACTGATGCAGTAGCTGCCGGCACTCTCGTAGCCATACGACCAGTCGAAGTCCCATCCGGGTCCGAAGGTGTAGCGGCTGGAGAGGTGGTTGAGGTTCTCGCGGGAGAGGAACGTGCTCTTGGGGTGCCCCAGCTCGGTGTTGAGCACCAACTCGTTGAGGAGCATGTAGCGGGTGAGCATGTCGATGTCGACGAAGCGCTCGAAGTTGGAGCCTTCGTAGACGGCTGTCTCGAAGCGGTTGAACTCGGCACGGACGCCGTCATAGTCGAGCAGGGTCTCGTCTTCGCCGAACTCGGGGTCCTTGATGTTGACCGGTAGGTAGTAGCTGTCAGAGCGGAACTGGCCCGTCTCGCTGTACTCGTCGAGCTCGAAGAGGGCTGCCTGTGACTCGTCGTCATAGTCGACGCTGTTGTTGGCCATGCCTACCTTCTGGGTGAAGATGTAGCTGCCGCGATACTCGCCGTTCATGTAGAGCTCTACGGGGATGACGTCGTTGGCAGCTGCTGCGCCTGCCAGGCGGGCTGCCTTCATGGCTACGGCATTGGTGAGGAGCGAGCCGGTCTGCTTCTGTGCTATGAGGTTCCAGTTCTTGCCCTTCTTCATGCCGAAGGGTTTCACCGACTCGGCGAACTTCAGACGGTAGGGATTCTTGGGATTGTAATAAAAGCTGGGAGTGCTCCAGCTGGAATTGCCGCGTCCCTTGATCTGCACTGAATCCTCGAAGTCATAGTCATCCCACACGCCATTGCCCTGTATCGTGATGTGGGCGTTGAGGTAGTAGTCCTTGCTTGACACGATCTCGCCACCATCGGTGTTGATGTCGATGCGCGGCACTGAGGTGGCATGGTCGGTGAGCCAGTCTACGGTGACGGGCACCTCGCGGCCCATGGGTACTGTGCGATAGGCATACTGTGCGGGTTGCAGCAGCTCGGGATCGCTGCTCTCGCCGCCTACCTCATAGAGGCGGAATTCGGCCAGGCAGAGGTAGTTCTTATACCCCACGCGGGTAGCGGTGAAGCGCAGATGGCTGTAGGGGGCTCCCAATGAGATGGTGGGGGAGGTGAAGGTGCCGCCAGCGATATCGTAGGGGATGCCTGATGTCTCGTCGAGCGTGGTGATATAGTCCCATTGCTGGCCATCGTCAGAGGCCTCTACCATCCACTCGTAGATGTTGTACTGGGTGGTGCCGGTACGGCCCATGTAGTAGAACTGGAGGTCGGTGATGGGCTTGGTGAGCGCTACGGAGACGTATACCTGCTGGCTGAGGTCGACATCGTATACGGCGTCTTGTGACCAGGTGGAGTGGAATATCGTGGAGGGGTCGCCGTCGAGCATCATGCCCAGCGACTCATTGGTGAAGCTCGTGGGGGCATTGGTGGAGAGCATCTCCTCGGTCAGGGGTATCTCGCTGGTGCCCAGGATGGGGTCGCTCCATACCTCGTCACTCACCTTTGTCATGGCGAGCTGCTGGTGACCGGGGAAGCTGAGCACATAGGTCACCTCATCAGCAAAGCGTATGCGCGACTGGCCGCTCACCTGCTCCTTGCCGTCGGCATAGGCTATGGCGTCGGGCATGTCCATCTTGAACGAGGGGGTGAGGTACTTGCCGATGGCGCCTACCGTCATCGTCACCTGGTCGGGGGTGACGGTGGCGTCGATGTCGCGGAAGATCTGGTCGTTGAGCTTGTCGTCGAGCTTGAACTCTGTAAACTGCGGATATACGGGGGTGCTGAAGCCCACGGAGTCGATGTCGGCGGCAGGCCATGTGAGCACGCTGTCGTTGAGCAGGGTGAGGGTGCACTGCTGCTGGTCTTGCACGAGGTCCTTGATGTTGTCGTGTGCGATACCCAGCACGTCGCCATTGGTGAAGTGCAGATAGAGGTGGCTGGTGGTCTGGGCTGTCGCTGCCGAGAGTAGGGTGGCTATGAATGCCGCAAGGTATAGGCGATGTGTTCTCATTTCCTTTGGATATTATATTATTATATATAATCGCACAAAGGTAAGGAGAATACTTGATATCTGCAAATTTAGGGCATGGGTCGCCAGGGATCAGGCTCCGAAGGCTTCGCGCAATACCTCCTTGTCGTCGAAGTGATGCTTCACGCCCTTGATGTCCTGGTAGGTCTCGTGCCCTTTGCCAGCGACGAGGATGACATCGCCCTTGGAGGCTAGCAGGCAGGCGGTGCGGATAGCCTCGCGGCGGTCGGTGATGGCAACCACGTTGGCCTTTTGGTCGGAGGTGAGGTCTGCGAGCATGTCGGCGATGATGTCTTGGGGCTCTTCGAATCGGGGATTGTCGCTGGTGATGATGACCTTGTCGCTACCCTTGACGGCCTCTTGTGCCATGAGGGGGCGCTTGCCCTTGTCGCGGTTGCCTCCGGCACCCACGACGGTGATGACGCGGCCCTTGCCGCCCTGCACTTCGTGGATGGCGCTCAGCACATTGGTGATGGCGTCGGGGGTGTGGGCATAGTCAACAATGGCGGTATAGCCTTGGGGGGCGTGCAGGGCCTCGAAGCGGCCGTTCACGGGGCGCAGGGTACTGAGTACGGTGAGCACCTCTTCGGGGCGCTTGCCCAACAGGCAGGCGGTGCCGTAGACGGCAAGCAGGTTGCTGGCATTGAACTTGCCGATGAACTGCACGAAGACCTCTATGCCGTTGATGTCGAGCATCATGCCGTCGAAATAGTGCTCGAGGATACGTCCCTTGAAGTCGGCCAAGCTGCGCTGCGAGTAGGTGTGCACCTTGGCACGGGTGTTCTGGGTCATCACCAGGCCGTGCTTGTCGTCGAGGTTGGTGACAACGAAGGCATCCTTGGGGAGGGTGTCGAAGAAGGTCTTCTTGGCACGCAGGTAGTTGTCCACGGTCTTATGGTAGTCCATGTGGTCGCGTGTGAGGTTGGTGAAGATGCCACCGGTGAACTTCAGCCCTCCGATGCGGCGCTGCGCTACGGAGTGGGAGCTCACCTCCATGAATACGTACTTGCAGCCCTCGTCGGCCATGCGTCCCAGCAGGGCGTTGAGGGTGATGGCATCGGGGGTGGTGTGCTCGGTAGGGATGGCCTCACCATCGATGTAGTTGCATACGGTAGAGATGAGGCCCACCTTATACCCCATGGCGCGGAACATGTCGTAGAGGAGGGTGGCGATGGTGGTCTTGCCATTGGTGCCGGTGACACCTATGAGTCTCACCTTGTCGGTGGGATGGTCGTGGAAGGCTGTCGCTACGGGGCCTACGGCCTCTTCGCTATCGGCTACGCGCAGGTAGGTGATGCCCTCGGCCAGCGTGGCAGGAAGCTCCTCGCAGAGGATGGCTGTGGCGCCCTTGTCGATGGCGCTCTGGATGTACTTGTGCCCATCGACCTGTGTGCCGCGCATGGCTATGAACAGATGGCCCTCGCCGATGCGGCGTGAGTCGATATGTATGTCGGCAATGGGGCGCTGGGTGTCGCCAATGGTCTCTTCGATGCGTATCTCTCTGATAATCTCTGACAGTAACATAGTATGGTGTTTGTTTTTAGGGTTTGACATTGAAGGGGGGCTATCTCTCGTATAGGGTCAGAAGCAGTAGCCCAGCCGGATGCTGAAGCTCAGCGCTATATTGTTGTGCATGACACCGTTGAGGTTCCATAGGGCGAAGCCGTGATGGTAGCCTGTCTCGGCTGGGGTGCCCATGGCGTATCCGCCCCCGGCCCATGCGTCGAAGATGAAGTGCCCGAAGTGGGTCTGGTAGCCTGTGGTAGCCAGCAGGGTGGCCATGCGTGCCGGTGTGCGCTGCAGGGTGTGGCGTGAGTTGTAGTCGTAGTGCGAGTAGATGGCCTCGGGGCGTATGTAGAAGCCTTTCAGGCCACCGTCATAGGTGTTGCCGAGAAAGAACTTGTGCCCGTACCGCACGGTGAAGCCGAGGGGGGCGTTCTGAAACTTGTCGTATCCGGCTCCGATGACGCTGGCGCATATCTCGCCTGCCTGGTGGTAGTGGGGGAAGGCTCTCTCGTAGGAGATTTTGGTGCTTCCGGTCAGCCATGACAGGAAGGTGATCTTGACGGCATTGTCGTATCGCTCGTTGGCCATGGTGCCTAAGCTGCAGCATAGGATGAGCAGCAGGATGGCTTGTCTCTTCATCGTTTTCATCATGTAGGTGTGGTGTCGCATTAAAACTTGTCACAAAAGTAATGCTTTTTGTCTATAAATTCGTACTTTTGCAGAAAAACATGGGAGAATGGCATGCGTTGAGCACGCTTCTCTCCTCTTTATCCCAACATTTTAATATGCTTTTGCTATGTTTACCAAATTAGTGGCTATTGAACCTATAAGTCTTGTCCCCGCAGCCGAAGAGGCGTTGCAGCAGTTTGCCGAAACGGTAGTGATGTATGCCGATATACCCGCTACACCTGCCGATATTGTGGCTCGTATAGGGGATGCCGATGCCGTGTTGCTGAGCTATACCTCAACGCTCACTGCCGAGATATTAGAGCAGTGCCCCCATATTCGCTATATAGGGATGTGCTGCTCGCTCTACTCGCCTGAGAGTGCCAATGTGGATATCCGCTATGCCGAGGCTCATGGCATCACGGTCACGGGCATACGTGACTATGGCGATGAGGGTGTGGTAGAGTATGTGGTGAGCGAGCTGGTGCGCTTGCTCCATGGGTTCGGTGAAGAGCCTTGGTCGGGTGTGCCGATCGAGATAACGGGCTTGAAGGTAGGTATCGTGGGCTTGGGCAAGTCGGGCGGAATGATTGCCGATGCTATGCACTTCTTCGGTGCCGACATAGCATACTTTGCACGTGGCGAGAAGGCTGCTGCCGCTGAGAAAGGGTATCGGTATATGGAGCTGGGTGAGCTGCTGGCATGGAGCGATGTCGTGTGCTGCTGCCTCAATAAGAATACCGTACTGCTGCACGAGGAACAGCTGCAACGCTTGGGTGACCATAAGGTCGTATTCAATACAGGCCTGTCGCCTGCCTGGGATGAGGAACCCATGCTGCGCTGGCTCGAAGCGGGAGATAACCGTCTCTACTGCGATACGGTGGGGGCTCTGGGTGGAACACACTTGCTCGCCCATCCGCAGGTGCGCTGCATGGGGGTGTCGACAGGACGTACCCGTCAGGCTTTCGACCGCCTGAGCGAGAAGGTGCTGGCCAATATCAAGGCAAACGTGTAGGCTCTCAGAATCTGTTTTGAGATAGCCGTTTCTCAGTTTTGAATCTGCTTTTCGGATTGTCTGAGGCTCCAGGGTGTTAAAGATAGATTCTCAGATGAATACGATGGGTGAGCTGATGTTGAGCAGGGTGCTCACTACAGACCATCCGGCAATCTCTGAGGTGGCGCTATAGACATCTACTACGGCGTGTACCTGTTCGTTCCTAATCTCAACCCGCTGGGTGTCGCCGATAAAGCCTGGAGTTGACTGCATGGTGACATGCATGTTCTCGGGGCCTACAGAGGCTCTCGATGCGGCTACTGTCACATTTACCTTGGTCGGGAACAGGGCGATGGCCTCTTTGGCCGTGCCGGAAAATACGGTGCGCTGCTCGCTCTGCAGGCTGTCGTCGTATACGGCTGTGCCGCGCAACGCGTTGGGACCCTTCTCGTTGAAGAAGCGTGCCGTGGCACCGCCCATCAGCGTAGCTGTCTGGAGCACGTCAAAACCTCCGGTAGCTCCCGAGACTACATAGACGTGGGTGTTGTGCTGCTTGGCGGTCTGCATCACTGCGCTGTAGAAGAGGTCGTCGGCAAAGGCTCCGATAGAGAGAGTGACGATGGAGGAGCCTCCGGAGAGGGCGGGCAGTGCCAGCTCGCGCATGGCGGCAGGTGAGGCGGCCTCGACGATATAGTCGGGGTGTAACGCCAACAGCTCTTCTATGGTGTCGCATACCTGAGGCGCTGTGCCGGGCATGCGGGCTGCCAGGGCTTCGGCTTTGGCTCTTGTGCGTGAGTGGAGGCCTGTCAACTTGTATTCTGATAGGATTCCGCTGGCAATGGCATCGGCTACAATACCGCCCAGCTTGCCACATCCTACGATGGCGAGAGTCTTTGCTTGCATAGTCGTGTAATATGTTTTTTGTTATTGGGTATGCGAAGTTAATATATTTCTGTCAATTATTGTGCTTTTTTCTTGCATCATTGAAGGATAACTTTTACATTTGCATAATTTAAATAACGTATACTATGCGAAAACTACGAAAAATACGTCTTCATCAAGAAGGAACACACCAGCTGACAGTTGGTTTCTTTGTGTGGCTGTTATCCAATGCTCTTGTATATTATTTGACCTATCCTGAGCAGCGTATCCTGTTTATCCTCTTTGCCGTATTTACCACTACCATATACGCATTGTTGATCAATTTCTTCCGTTGTCCGCCCCGCCGCTTCCCCGGTGAAGATACCGAAGGTATTGTTGTGGCTCCGGCCGATGGTAAGATTGTGGTTATCGAAGAGGTGGAAGAGCCTGACTATTTCCATGACCGCCGATTGCTGATCTCTATCTTCATGAGTCCGCTCAACGTGCATGCAAACTGGTATCCGGTAGATGGTGTAGTCACCAAGGTGACTCACGATAATGGCAAGTATCATCGTGCTTTCCTGCCCAAGGCAAGCACCGATAACGAACGCTCAATGGTGGTGATGAAGACTCCTGATGGCAAGGAGGTGATGGCGCGTCAGATTGCCGGTGCTATGGCACGACGCATCGTGACCTATGCCAAGCCCGGTGAGGAGTGCTTCATTGACCAGCACTTTGGCTTCATCAAGCTCGGCTCGCGTGTAGACGTGTACCTACCGCTCGGAACGGAGGTATGTGTCACTATGGGAGAGAAGACCACTGGTAACCAAACGGTAATAGCAAAATTGAAATAATGCGTCGTCATATCCCTAATGCAATAACCTGTTGTAACCTCCTCTCGGGGTGCGTGGCTGCTGTATATGCCTTTCAGGGACTATACCTGGTGGCTTTCGTGTGCATCATCATGGGGGCGGTGTTCGACTTCTTTGACGGACTCACGGCACGAGCCCTAAAGGTGAGCTCGCCTATAGGTAAGGAGCTCGATTCGCTGGCCGATGTCGTGACCTTCGGCTTTGCTCCTGCTGCCATGGTGTTCAGTTGGTTGGGGGAATGTGTTGAGGCCCATTCGACAACGGTCTTCGATTCTCGGCTTTCGCTTGTAGGGGCACTGCTCCCGTTCTTGGCTTTCTTGTTGGTGGCGTTCTCGGCATTGCGCTTGGCCAAGTTCAATGTGGATGAGCGTCAGACGAGCTCGTTCATCGGTCTGCCTACTCCTGCCAATGCCCTCTTTTGGGGTGCTCTTGTGCTGGGGTCGCACGATGCTATTGTGGCTTGTGCGTATGGATGGGCTGTGGTGTTGCTGCTCGTGGGACTCTTCTCGTGGCTTCTGGTGGCTGAGATTCCCATGTTTTCGCTCAAATTCAAGAATCTTGCATGGAAGAGCAATCGTACGGCTTATTTCTTCTTGATCGTTAGTGGTGTGCTACTCGGATTGCTCGGATTGAATGGCTTGTCGGCTGTCATTGGCTGGTATATTGTTCTGTCAATTCTGACATATCGTAAGGCGTGACATGTAGGGTGAACCTTCGTGGCATGTCGTTTGTAGTATTCTTACCGTAACTATAACGAATAAGAATCAATGTTGATCAGTATATTCTTCTTTTTATTCCTGCTTTTCTTGGCAGTCATTGCCATAGGAGGCTCGTTGCTGCGTGGTGTGCTTAATATCCTTTTTGGCAACCGTGCCTCTCGTCGTCAGTATACAGCACAGGAAGGGCACTCGCAGACTGAGGAACGTCGTCGTAGCTCGAGTGCAAACCACACGAAGCACTCTACCACCTCGAAGAAGCGCGAAAAGATATTCGATGCTTCGGATGGGGAATATGTCGATTATGAAGAGATAAAAGATTGACATTCCGCGCTGCACTCGGGCAGCTTGGTATGCGGAATGTCAGTGAGCTTGTCTCGGAACAGAATGCCTGTCCTTAATTCTTGAAATCTTTCGGGTTGTCTACCTTCTCGTCCAAGAGGGCTATTGCCCATACCTCTTTGATATCCTTTACATAGTGGAAGGTGAGCCCTTTGAGGTACATCTCGGGTATCTCCTCGATGTTGCGTCGGTTCTCTTCGCAGAGGATAATCTCCTTGATACCGGCACGCTTGGCTGCGAGTATCTTCTCCTTGATACCTCCCACGGGGAGCACCTTGCCGCGGAGACTAATCTCGCCTGTCATGGCGAGGTTGGCCTTCACCTTGCGTTGTGTGAGTGCCGATGCCAATGAGGTGGCCATGGTGATACCTGCCGAGGGGCCATCCTTGGGTACGGCACCTTCGGGTACGTGGATGTGTATGTTCCAATTGTCGAACACCTCGTAAGGGATGTCGAGCAATGAGGCGTGGGCCTTGATGTACTCGAGGGCGAGCATGGCCGACTCCTTCATCACGTCGCCCAGGTTACCGGTGAGTGTGAGCTTGCCACCTTTGCCACGGCTGAGGCTGGTCTCTACGAAGAGAATCTCGCCACCTACGGCGGTCCAGGCAAGTCCTGTCACCACACCGGCATATTCATTACCCTGATAGCGGTCGCGTGAGAACTCCTGTACGCCGAGTAGCTCTTTGAGGTCGGCAGGCTTGATGTCGGTATGGCTGTAGTAGCCGTTGGTGGCGTAGCTGCATGCCAGGCGACGGAATATCTTGCCTATCTTCTTGTCCAGCTCACGTACACCTGACTCGCGGGTATAGTTTTCGATCACGGCTTCGATGGTCTTCTTCTCAATCTTGATCTGGCGCTTGCCCACACCGTTTGCCTCCTCCTGCTTGGGTACGAGGTGCTTGCGGGCAATCTCGATTTTCTCCTCGGTAAGGTATCCGCTCACCTCGATGAGCTCCATACGGTCGAGCAGGGGAGCGGGTATGTTGCCGATGTTGTTGGCCGTAGCGATGAACATCACGTTGGAGAGGTCGTAGTCCACGTCGAGGAAATTGTCGTGGAAGGCGTTGTTCTGCTCGGGGTCAAGCACTTCGAGCAGTGCTGATGAGGGGTCTCCATTGTGGTTGGCCTGGCTCACCTTGTCTATCTCGTCGAGAATGAATACGGGGTTTGATGAGCCTGCCTTGGCGAGACTCTTGATGATGCGTCCCGGCATGGCACCGATATAGGTCTTGCGGTGACCTCGTATCTCGGCTTCATCGTGCAGTCCGCCCAGTGAGATACGCACATACTGGCGCTTCAGTGCCTTGGCGATAGAGCGTCCCAATGAGGTCTTGCCTACTCCGGGAGGGCCATAGAGGCAGAGAATGGGCGACTTGAGGTCTCCGCGCATCTTCAGTACGGCAAGGTGCTCAAGGATGCGCTCCTTCACCTTCTCCAGTCCATGGTGGTCGCGGTCGAGCACACGGCGTGCATTCTTCATGTCGAGGTTGTCGGTGGTATACTCACCCCATGGGAGGCTGAGCATCACCTGCAGATAGTTGAGCTGTACGTTGTAGTCGGGTGACTGCGGATTGATGCGCTCCAGCTTCAATACTTCCTTCTCGAAGGTGTCAGCCACCTCCTTGGCCCAATGCTTCTGGAGTGCCTTGCTGCGCAGTTCCTTGATGTCCTGGTCCTGTGCGCTGCCGCCCAGCTCATCCTGGATATTCTTCAGTTGCTGCTGCAAGAAGTATTCGCGCTGCTGTTGGTCGATCTCCTCACGGGTACGCATCTGAATGGTCGCTTTGAGGTCGGCCAGTTGTACCTCGCGGTTGAGTATCGAGAGCAGGTGTATGGCGCGCTCCTGCAGTGATTCCTCTTGTAGGAGTTGCATCTTCTCCTTGATGTCGAACGGGAGGTTCGAGCAGATGAAGTTGACGAGGAACATGCCATTGGTGATATTCTTGAAGGCGAATGCGGCATCGGGCTGCATATCGTCACTGCTCTTGACATAGCGTATGGCCAGGTCCTTGCAGTTGTCTACGATAGCCTTGAACTCGCGGTTGTTCCGCTTGGGTAGCACCTCGGCGAGTGTCGTCGTCTCGCCCATGAGGTAGGGGCGTGTAGATGCTATATTGGTGAGCTGCAAGCGCTGCATACCCTGCAGGATAACTGTTGTCGTCTGGTCGGGCATCTCGAAGATGCGCACTACGCGAGCTGCGGTACCTATCTCGTAGAGGTCTTTCTGTAGGGGTTCCTCTGTCTCTGCCGAACGTTGACAGAACACGCCTATGACACGCTCTTGCTTGGAAGCCTCTTTGATGAGTCGCAATGAACTCTTGCGCCCCACCGATACGGGTAACACTATGCCTGGAAACAGCACCATGTTGCGCAGCGGCAGTATGGGCAGCACGGGATCAAGAGTGTTGTCGAACAGAGTCTCTTCATTACCGTCAAAGTCTGCAATGAACGAAATGGAGTGTTCTGTCTCCATGGGTTCGTTGGAATCAAAATATAGTTTGCTTTTTATCATAATCTTCTATATGTGGCACAAATTGCCAAATTAGCTGCAAAATTAGTGCAAGGCGAGCGAAATCCCAAATTTATTTGGGGGTTTCCGAGCCGCCGCCTAATTAAAAGCAACGAATGTATTAATATCTCGGAAGATTTGCTATTGCTGAACAAATGTCGTCCCACATTGTTGCACTCTTAACTTACACGCTGTGTAGAGTCATGACATGTGTTATACTAATTAATATGAACTATGGAACGTATAGTAGTAATCGGTAGTAGCAATACCGATATGGTGATTAGCATGGAGCGTCTCCCTTTGCCAGGTGAGACTCTTATCGGAGGGGACTTTCTCATGAATCCTGGTGGTAAAGGGGCCAATCAAGCTGTGGCAGCGGCCCGATTAGGAGGTAACGTCACCTTTATGACAAAGGTGGGCAACGATGCCTTTGGCAGTAGGGCGATAAGCCTCTACAAGGCTGAAGGGATGGATGTGCGGCATGTATTGATGGATGAACAGCATCCGTCGGGTGTGGCACTTATTATGGTCGATGCGCATGGCGAGAACTGTATTGCTGTGGCCTCGGGGGCTAATGCGCACCTTCGTCCGTCTGATGTGGATGAGGCCAAAGACTTGATGGATGAGGGGGATATTGTGCTGATGCAGTTGGAAACGCCTCTTGATACTGTGGCTCATGTGGCCCGTATGGCTAAGAGCAAGGGGAAGCGGGTGATACTCAATCCTGCTCCTGCGCAAGCTCTTCCCGAAGGTCTGCTCAAGAATCTCTATATGCTTATTGCCAATGAGACTGAGGCTGAACTCATCTCGGGTACGCGGATTGCTGATATGGACAGTGTGGCGCGTGCTGCAGATATTATCTGCAATAAAGGGGTGGATAATGTGGTGATAACGCTTGGGTCTAAAGGTGCTTTCATTAAAGAGAGGGGTACCTATCATCAGGTAAACGGCATGCGGGTCAAGGCTGTAGATGCTACTGCTGCGGGTGATACCTTCTGTGGTGCGGTGTGTGTGGCATTGGCTGAGGGGAAGAGTATCGTAGAGGCGGTCGAATTTGCCAATCGCTGTGCTGCTGTCACTGTGACCCGCCGAGGAGCGCAGTCGTCATTGCCCTATAGACGTGAAGTGGAGCATGTGTAACTTTTAATATATAGCCTTATGTTTATTGTTAACAATTATCTGTTGGCCGTGGTGCTGTGCTTTGTCACCATGCTCTGTTGGGGCTCGTGGGCCAACACGCAGAAGCTGGCTGGGAAGACCTGGCGTTACGAACTCTTCTATTGGGATTATGTCATAGGCATCTTGCTCTTCTCGGTATTCCTTGGACTTACGTTGGGAAGCACGGGCGATGCCGGACGTAGCTTTATCACTGACCTAAGGCAAATCACTCCAGGCAATTATGTGAGTGCGCTCATCGGTGGTGCAGTCTTCAACTTGGGTAATATACTCTTGTCGGCTGCTGTCTCCATGGCGGGCATGACTGTGGCTTTCCCTCTGGGTGTAGGTATTGCCTTGGTGTTGGGAGTGATAGTGAACTTTATCGGTGCCCCGAAGGGTGATCCTACGATACTTTTCTTGGGTGTGGCACTTGTCGTGGTGGCCATTATACTCAATGCTGTGGCCTCAGGCAAGATGCATAAGGGCAATGGCAATACGAATAAGAAAGGTGTGCTGATAGCTGTACTGGCCGGTATACTGATGTCGTTCTTCTATCGCTTTGTGGCTTCGGCCATGGACCTCAATAATTTTGAGTCACCTACTCCGGGTATGGCTACACCCTATTCGGCCTTCTTCATCTTCTCTGTGGGCATATTCCTCAGCAACCTGGTGTTCAATACGGTGGCGATGCGCCGTCCGTTTGTAGGGAAGCCCGTCGCATACAGTGACTACTTCAGTGGCCGTTTGTCTACTCACCTCGTAGGCGTCTTGGGAGGTGTCATTTGGGGGTTGGGTACTGCTCTCAGCTATATCGCAGCCGGTAAGGCCGGTGCCGCTATCTCCTATGCTCTTGGACAGGGTGCTCCGATGGTGGCTGCTTTATGGGGTATCTTTGTGTGGAAGGAGTTTAAGGGCTCATCGCGTGGTGTCAATTACCTTCTGACTTTTATGTTTCTTTTCTTTATCGCAGGCCTTGGCGCTATCATCGTGTCGGGTGCCAACTGATGATTGGGACGGTAACGTCCGTTGCTTTGGGGCAGTAGACTTGGATGTCTGCTGCTCCATTGCTTGTATGTGTGTTGGCACCTCAAAGGTCAGTACGGAGCTTTGTCTTTCAAAGTTATGTGGATTTCTTGTGTAGTGATTCTATTTTGTGTATCTTTACACTCGAATTCTGAAAAATAATATTCTACGTAAGATTACAGACGATACATTATGGATTTCTTGAATCGGGTATTTCGTGGCGACAAGGTCGTATGGGTAGTGTTTATGACGTTGCTGCTCATCTCTATCGTTGAGGTGTTCAGTGCTGCAAGTATGTTGACATATGGAAAGGATAACTATTGGTGGCCTATACGCCAGCATAGTACCAATCTGATGTTGGGATGTGTAGTGGTATATATTGTCCATCTTATTCCCTACAAGTTCTATAAAGCTGTTCCGTTGGTGCTGGTGCCATTGTCTGTAGCTTCTCTCATATGGGTGCTGGCCAAGGGGGCGGATGTCAATGATGCAGCCCGCTGGATAGACCTCGGCTTTGTCACTATACAGCCTTCGGAGTTGGCCAAGGTGGGTGTCGTTATGGGAACGGCATTGATACTCTCGCGTATGCAGACCAAGGAGGGGGCCAGTGAGAATGCCATGAAGTGGGTGCTGTGGATGACGGGTGTCGTATGTGTGCTCATCGTGTCGGAGAACCTCTCGACAGCTGTGCTGCTTTTTGGTGTGGTGTTCCTGATGATGTATGTGGGGCGTATACCGTTGCGTCAGTTGGGTAAGGTGGTGCTCTCTCTGGGCGTGGTTGGCGGTATCTTCCTTTCGGTGCTGCTTTTTGTGCCCAGCGATACGTTGGAGGATATCCATGGACTCAATCGTCTGACTACATGGCAGGCTCGTATAAAGCGCTTTGGCGATGCCGAGAAGGTGCCGGCAGCCCAGTTTCAGATTACTGATAAGAACTACCAGGAGACACATGCCACGATGGCTATTGCGTCAAGTAACTTTATAGGTCGCGGACCGGGTAACTCGGTAGAGCGCGATTATCTCCCGCAGGCATATTCGGACTTTATTTTTGCAATCATCATCGAGGAGTTGGGACTGGTCGGCGGTGCTTTTGTGGTGTTGCTGTATATCATCCTGCTCATTAGGGCGGCTAAGATTGCCCAGCGGTGCAAATCCTATTTCCCGGCATTCCTCGTGATGGGGTGTGCGCTGATGCTTGTGGCACAGGCTATGCTCAATATGATGGTAGCCGTGGGCTTGTTCCCTGTGACGGGACAGCCATTGCCGCTGATCAGTCGTGGCGGTACATCTACCATCATTACTTGCGGATATATAGGTATGATACTTGGCGTAAGCTATCATACGGAAAAGATGGCAAGCAGTGCGCAAGCCGCTTTGGCTGAACACTCTGAGGAGGGTATCCCCGAGATCCTGAGAGAAGATTAGTGTTAATGACCTTTTATAATTTCAAAAATAACAAATAAAATGGAACCTATCCGTCTTATCATCAGTGGCGGTGGCACTGGCGGACACATCTTTCCCGCTCTTTCTATTGCCAATGCCGTGAAGGCCAAGTGCCCTGAGGCAGAGATACTTTTTGTCGGTGCTGAGAACCGTATGGAGATGCAGCGTGTGCCTGCAGCCGGATATCGTATCATAGGGCTTCCCGTGAGCGGCTTTGACCGCAAGAATCTGTTGAAGAATGTCGCTGTATTGTGGCGTTTGCTGAAGAGCCAGGTTAAGGCCCGTCGAGTGATCCGTAACTTCCGTCCTCATGTGGCTGTGGGTGTGGGAGGCTATGCCAGTGGACCTACCTTGAAGATGGCAGGTGGCATGGGTATCCCTACCTTGTTGCAGGAGCAGAATTCCTATGCTGGTGTAACCAATAAGTTGTTGGCTCAGAAGGCTAATCGAATTTGTGTGGCTTATGAGGGTATGGAACGCTTTTTTCCGAAAGATAAGATACGGCTTACGGGTAATCCCGTGCGCCAGAATCTGCTCACCCATGCCATCGCTCATGATGAGGCTGTCCGCACTTTCGGCCTCGACCCCAAGAAGAAAACGGTCCTTCTCGTAGGAGGTAGCCTCGGAGCCCGTACGTTGAATGAGAGTATGTTGCAGGCGTGGGATACCCTCAAGGATTCGGATGTGCAGTTTATCTGGCAGACGGGCAAGTTCTACTATGAGAATATCGTAGCCCAACTCAAGGGTCGCGAACTCCCCCATGTGCATGTGTGCGACTTTATCAGTAGTATGGATGCTGCTTATGCAGCGGCGGACCTTGTCATCTCTCGTGCGGGTGCTGGCTCTATCTCCGAGTTCTGCCTGCTGGGCAAGGCTGTCATTTTGGTGCCTTCTCCCAATGTGGCTGAAGATCATCAGACAAAGAATGCCCTTGCTCTTGTGGAAAAGGATGCGGCTCTATATGTCAAGGATGCCGATGCTCCTGCACGGCTGATCTCTTTGGCGCTCGCTACGATAGAAGACGAGTCCCGATTGGCTCTGTTGCGTGCCAATATCCTTACTCTTGCTCATCATAATGCTGCGGAGGTAATTGCCGATGAGGTGATAGCATTGGCGCAGGCCTACCAAAAGGGACACTGAAGCTTTCGTGGTAATATGACTGCTGCTTGCAGTGCATCGTAGACCTCACCCCTCTGTTGACAGAGGGGTGAGATGTTGTATGGGGAGCCCTTCTCTGCTGGCGGCTTCCCGATGGCAGGTGCTCTGTCTGGAGCGCATGCGCCGATTCATATGAAGCGCTGCGCTACCTCTCGTGGGAGTGTCGCAAGTTGTTGAAAATATATGTCAGCAAGTGAAGAAAAAATGACATTAAGCGATGAGTCTCGTTTTTTTTTTTGTATTTTTGTTCCGTTTTTGGCTCTCCTTCTTTGAAGGAGACGATATTGTCAGAAAATACATTAGCAAAATGGAAATAAACGAAGAAATCAAAGCAAACGCAGCGAGTAACTACTCGGCAGAAAACATTCAGGTACTTGAGGGTCTTGAGGCTGTACGTAAGCGCCCTGCGATGTACATCGGTGACATCAGCGCCAAGGGTCTGCACCACCTCGTGTATGAGGTTGTGGACAACTCTATCGACGAAGCCCTCGCAGGCTACTGCAGCCACATCGAGGTGTTCATCAACGAAGACAATTCAATCACCGTACAGGACAACGGTCGTGGTATCCCCGTAGACTGGCA
>JAEIGA010007416.1_pt1 | contig 16675 bp, 10 predicted proteins | sample 9270691 | NCBI WGS metagenome assembly JAEIGA01 (sample SAMN17057246, study PRJNA624740) | gut metagenome | biome: biome; isolation source: fecal sample | host: Bos grunniens | place: China: Xizang | collected 2019
GTGGACGTTGGGCGAAAAGGTGGCCTCGATCCTCCTCCAGGCCGGAGTGGGTATCTTAGTGGCTCGTCTTTTGGCTCCGGAGGACTATGGGGTTATGGCCCTCTTGGCGGTCTTTGCCACCCTCTCGCTCGTGGTGGTCGATAGCGGTTTCTCGCAGACCCTGATTCGAGCCAAGGAGCCTACGCCCAGCGACTATCGCTCGGTCTTTACCCTCAATCTGCTTCTCGCCTTCCTGCTCTATGGGCTTTTGGTGGCAGTAGCCCCGGCCCTGGCGCGTTACTTCGAACAGCCGGCTTTGGCACGCATCGCCCCCGTGTTGTTCCTCTTGTTGCCGCTCAACGCCCTGTGTGTCATCCAGCAGACCCTCTGTGCCCGTCAATTTCGCTTCGACACCCTTTCGAAGGTGGTTTTCCTCTCCTCGGCTCTGAGTGGGGTGGTGGCTTTGGTTATGGCCTTTGCCGGGTGTGGGGTGTGGAGCCTGGTGGGGCAGCGTTTGGTGGCCATGGGAGCCAAGGCTGCTATGCTTTGGTGGATCGGTGATTGGCGACCGTCGGGCCGCTTCGACGGGGCCTCGCTTCGCCGCATGACTCCCTACAGCCTGCGGATGCTGATGACCGATTTGATCAATACCTTATATAATAATATCTCGCAGCTCTTCGTCGGCAAGATCTACTCGACCCAAACACTCGGCTACTACAATCAGGGTCAGAAACTCAAGGATCTGCCCGTGCTGGCCATCCTCCAATCGGTACAGAATGTCACCTTTCCCGCCCTCTCGAAGATTCGCGACGAGCGTGAAAAGTTTGCCGAGAGTTATCGCCAACTCTTGGCGGTGGTTTCGTTCGTGGTCTACCCCGTGATGGTGGGGCTGATTGCTGTCGCTCCCGAGTTTTTCGCCCTGCTGTTGGGCGAGAAGTGGATGCCAACGGTGCCCTATTTCGAGATTCTCTGCCTCTCGGGGCTCTTCATGCCCTTGTCGGTCATCGCATACAATGTCCTCAAATCGCAAAGTGATGGAAGGATCGTGGTGCGTTTGGAGGTGGTAAAGAAGGTGGCTATGACCCTCGTGCTCGTCTATACCATTCCGCGGGGTGTGGTGGCTATCGCTTGGGGCGTGGTGGCGATGGCTCTCCTTGAGTGGGCGATCAACCTCGTGGCCGCATCCCGCTACACGGCCCTCTCTTTGGCTCAGGCTTTGGGGGCTCACCTGCCGGCCGTGCTCCTTTCGGGGGTGATGTTCCTGGGGGTCCGCCTCTTTAAGCAGGCAATCGGAGTCGACCTTTCGCTCTTTGCTCTGCTTTCGTCCCAAATCCTGCTTGGTGTTCTCCTCTATGCTCTCCTTGCGCTCTTGATCCGCCCCCGTGCCCTTCGTGTGCTTTTTGAGGTGGTAAAAGGGATGAGGGGATCTCGATAGAAGCCATTTCATAGAAAAAAACGGGAGCCTTACTTCCGAAAAACAGCATAAGAAAAGGCGAGAAGTATTTCTCGCCTTTTCCTTTTATCCGCTTTTTTTACTTGCGTTTCTGCTGCTGTTGTTGCATCAGCTCCTGCTGGCGCATCAGCTCTTCGTAGCGCTGCTGGAACTTCGACTTCTTCTGCTTGGAACGCTTCACGGCATTGGCCGCCATGATCGCCTGGATCTTCGAGTCGTCGACAAAACGACGGATCAAGATCGTTTGGGCGATGGTGATGAGGTTGGCCAGGAAATAGTAGAAGCAGAGACCGCTGGCGTAGTCGTTGAACCAGAAGAGCATCATCAGCGGCATCATGTAGAGCATCATGAACTTCATGCCCGGCATCTGGGGCTGCGATGAGGCGGTCTGCTGGTAGTTGATCCACGAGAAGATGAACAGGGCTGCGGTCATCAGCAGGGCGAACAAGCTGACGTGGTCGCCATAGAAGGGGATCGAGAAGGGGAGATCCACAATGCTGTCGTAGGACGAAAGGTCATCGGCCCACAGGAAGTGCTGACCGCGCAACTCGATCGAGGCGGGGAAGAAGCGGAACATGGCGATGATGATCGGCATCTGAATCAGCATCGGGATGCAACCGCCCATGGGGTTGATACCCGCCTTCTTGTAGAGCTCCATGGTGGTCTGCTGGCGCTTCATGGCATCCTCCTGCTTGGGGTATTTTTGAGCCAGCAGGTCGATCTCGGGCTTGATGATACGCATCTTGGCCATCGAAACATAGCTCTTATAGGTCATCGGGAAGATGATCACCTTCACCAGCACAGCCAAAATCAGGATGATGATACCGAAGTTGAGGTTGAAATTGCGCAGCAGGTCGAAGACCGGAATCACAAACCAACGGTTCACCCAGCCGAAGATACCCCAGCCGAGCGGAATCATGCGCTCCAGATGGAGCTCCTCCCCGGCGGGATCGACCACCTTCTTGAGGATGGCGTACTTGTTGGGGCCGTAGTAGAAGCCGAACTTCAGAGCCTCGGTCTGCGCCGTGTAGGGCACCGTGGCCTCCATCGAGAACTGCTTTACATAGCCCGAACCCGGTTGCTCGGTCGTGAAGCCCATCTCGGCGTTGCTGAAGTGGTCGTATGCGACCATCACCGACGAGAAGAACTGCTGTTTGAAGGCTACCCAGTTTACCTGCGTGGACTCCTCCTCCGACTTCTTCTCCTCGCTCATGCCGAGCTCCTCGATCGAGGCCTCGCCCGGGAAGCGGTAGGCCACCGTCGTGTACATATTCTCGTTCTTGAAGCCCTTCTCGTTCTGGTAGGAGCGAGCCGTCCAATTGATGGCCAGTGAGGTCTGGTTAGCCATCACAGGGGCCATATTCTCAAGACGCACATCGAAATCCACGAGGTAATCGCGCTCGGGCGAGGTCGTCTGGTAGAGCGTGTAGACGAAATCCACGGCGGCCGACTCCGACACAGCGAGGCGGAATGCCAATTCGCGGGCCTCCTCGCGCTCCACGACGGGAAGCGCCGTGAAGACGAACTCCGCGGTGTTGATCGGTACGCTCTTGTAGCCGTTTTTCACATAGAACTGCATGTCGAAGTTCGAGAACTCGGGGTCGAACATGTGGATGGGCTCGGTACGCTCCTCCTGCGTGGGGGCATACTTCGTGTACTCCTTCAACTCCACCTGCGTGAGTTGGGCTCCGAGGTTCGAGAAGGTGAGTTTCAAAAAGTCGTTCTCCAAGGTGTAGCTTTCGGTCGGAGCGGCAAGGGCCGAGGCCAACTGCTCACCATAGTAGGCCACCTCGGCCGAGCGCAGGCTCAGCGAATCGATGGGTGTACCCTCGGCAAGGGTCTCTGTCGCGGGTTCGGCCAATTCGGGGTGCTCGGCGCGGTAGATTGAGTCGGCACGCGCCGCTTCGACCTCCAAACGGGCCTGCTCGGCCTGCCACTTCTCCTGCTGCTTTGAATTATACATCGTGAAGCCCAAGAAGATCAGGGCCATAAGCACAATGCCGGTAATTGTCTGTTTATCCATTTCGTTTTTTTCGGTTTATACGCTTCTTATCGTATTCTTTATTTGTTGTTTTTATTCGATGCGCTCGACTTCCTTGTGGGGGTCGGTCGGGACTGCCCCTCCTATTTTTTGTTCTCGAGAGCGGCCTTTACAAAGGCTACGAACAGGGGGTGGGGGTGCTCTACCGTACTCTTATACTCGGGGTGATACTGCGTGCCCACAAACCAGGGGTGCGAGGGGATCTCCACCACCTCGACCAGCCCCGTGTCGGGATTCGTACCCACGGGATCCATACCGGCGGCGGCGTAGGCCTCCAAGTATTGGTTGTTGAACTCGTAGCGATGGCGGTGGCGCTCCTGGATCAAGGTCTGCCCATAGGCCTCGGCCACCTTCGAACCCTCCTTGAGTTGGCAGGGGTAGCCGCCCAGACGCATCGTGCCACCCATGGCCGTAATGCCCTTCTGCTCCTCCATGAGGTCGATGACGGGGTTCTTGGTCTGCACCATCTCGCTCGAGTGGGCATCCTGAAGGCCCAACACGTTGCGGGCAAATTCAATCACGGCGCACTGCATGCCGAGGCAGATACCCAAGAAGGGCACCTTATTTTCGCGTGCGTAGCGTACCGCTTCAATCTTACCCTCGATACCGCGGTTGCCAAAGCCCGGAGCCACCAATACGGCGGCCATGCCGGCCAACTTCTCGGCGACATTCTCGGCCGTGATCGGCTCCGAATTCACATAGTGGAGCTTCACCTTGCACCCATTCACCGCTCCGGCGTGGATAAAAGACTCGCTGATCGATTTGTAGGCATCGGGCAGCTCGGTGTACTTGCCCACCAGGGCGATATCGACCGTGCAGTTCGGATTCTTCAACTTGTGGACAAAGTTGCGCAGCGTATCGAGGTTGGGCTCCTCGGCCTCGACCTCGAGACCGAGCTTGTCTAACACCACCTCGTCGAGGTGCTGCTCGTGCATCTTCAAGGGTACTTCGTAGATCGTCGGCACGTCGATCGACTCCATCACGGCATCGGGGTCGACGTTGCAGAAGAGGGCTACCTTGCGCTTGAGGTTGGGGTCGAGCGGCTGCTCGGCACGCAATACCAAAATATCGGGTTGCAGACCATTCTCCAAAAGCGCCTTCACCGAATGCTGCGTGGGTTTGGTCTTCATCTCGCCCGAAGCGGCCATGTAGGGGACCAGCGTCAGGTGAACCAGAGCCGTATTCTTGTAGCCGAGCGAGTAGCGCAACTGGCGTACCGACTCGATGAAGGGAAGCGACTCGATGTCGCCCACCGTACCACCGATCTCGGTGATGATGATGTCGTAGGTCTTCTGCTGACCCAGGAGCTGGATGCGACGCTTGATCTCGTCCGTGATGTGGGGAATCACCTGCACGGTCTTGCCGAGGAATTCGCCCTTGCGCTCCTTCTCGATCACCGTCTTGTAGATCTTACCCGTGGTTACGTTGTTGGCCACCGAGGTATGGATCGAGGTAAAACGCTCATAGTGTCCCAAATCGAGGTCCGTTTCGGTACCATCCTCCGTGACGTAGCACTCGCCGTGTTCGTAGGGGTTCAGCGTGCCCGGGTCTACATTGATATAGGGGTCGAGCTTCTGGATCGTTACCGAATAGCCGCGAGCCTGCAACAGATGGGCAATCGAGGCCGATATGATGCCCTTGCCGAGCGAAGAGGCTACACCGCCCGTTACGAAGATGTACTTGGGTTTTGTGAGTTTCATATAATTTGCTTTTTTTTTGTTTTAATTTTCTATGCTAAAAGGAATTCAATATTGTTTTAACTCCTCATTCCAACTTCTTAATTGTTTTCGGCCTGGTCGATCAGCTTCACCTTCTCGATCGTTGCCGCCATCTCCTGCTTCGCCTTTTCGATCTTCTCGCGCACACCGGCTACCAGGGCTTCGGCGTTTTTCGAGTTGGCGAAGAAACCGATGTTATTCTCCAGGAGCTGAATCTCCTGCTCGAGCTGGCGCACCTTGTTGTAGAGGCGCTCGCGCTCCGACTGCAGACGGCGCTGTCCACCCTCCTTCAGGCTCGACACCTTCTCGCGGAAACGGTTCATCGAGCGATCGCGCTCGCCCGAACGCAGGTCGTTGAAGAGGTTGTCTACGGCCTGCTTGTAGCGCTTCTGTAACTCCTCTTTGCGCTTGATAGGCACGAAGCCGATCTCGCTCCAACGACGCTGGAACTCGCGGATCACCTCATAGCCTCCGGCCTTTACATCGGCTGTGGCCATCTCTTCGATGAGGGCCAACTTCTTCTCGAGGTTTTGCTCGTAGGAGTTGTCCTGCTCGGAGAAGTGCTTGGCCTTGCGCTCGAAGAAGGTGTCGCAAGCCTTGCGGAAACGCTTCCATACCACATCGGCATGGCGGCGCGACACGGCACCTACCTCCTTCCATTTGGCTTGCAGGGCGATGAGCTCCTCCGAGACCTTTTTCCAATCCTCGCTCATTTGCAGGGCCTCGGCCGCCTCGCAGAGCTCCTGCTTGAGGGCCAAGTTGTGCTCCATCTCCTCCTTGACCGAGGCGTAGAAGTCGCGCTTGGCCTCGAAGAACTTGTCGCAGGCGTTGCGGAAACGCTCGTAGATGCGCGTGTTCTCCTTCTTGGGGGCGAAGCCGATGCTCTTCCACACTTTCTGCAGCTCCAACAATCGCTCGCTGGCACGGTTCCACTCCTTGCGCGAGGTGAGGGGTTGCGATACCAACTCCTCGGTCTGCTCGCAGAGTCCCGTCTTGAGCTCGAGGTTTTTCATCTGCTCGCGCTTCAGGGTCTCGAAGTGCTCCTGGTGAGCCTTATTGATGCGGCTCGATGCCTCCTTGAAACGCTCCCAAAGGCTCTCTTTGTGCTCCATGGCTACGGGGCCCGTTTCGCGCCACTGATCGTGGAGCTTCTGCAGTTTGTGGAAGGCTTCCACCACCGAGGGCTCCTCGACGAGGGCCTCGGCCGACTCACACAGCGCCACCTTCTGCTCGTAGTTCTTCTTCAGATCCAGATCGCGCAGCTCCTTGTTTATCTTGATAAAGTTGTAGAAATTCTCGACATGGAGGTTGTAGGTCTCCCAAATATCCTTCATGTTGGCCTGAGGAACGACTCCCGTCTCCTTCCAACGCTGCTGCAGTTCGCGGAACTTGGCGAAGGTGTGGTTCAGGGTCTCGTCCGAATTGATCAGCTCCTTGAGCTCCTCGATGATCTGAAGTTTGATCTTCAGGTTGGCCTGCTTCTCCTCCTCGATCGAGGCGATGAAATTGTCGCGGCGTTCGCGGTACTCCTTGAAGAGCTCCTTGAGGCGGTTCTCCCACTCATCGACCGTGGGCGAAAACTCCTCCTCGTTGCCGCCGCCCTCGACAAAGGCTCGCTTCTCGGCCTCGACATCGGCGCGGTGTTGTTTATAGAAGGCGATCTTGAGGGCCTCGGCCTCGCGACGCAGGGTCTGGATGGGGCGCTCGGCCAGCAGGGTCTCGAACCAGGTGATCAGCTCCTCCCGACTCTTCCCTTGAAGACTCGATCCCGTGTCGGGACTCTCGCTCTCCTCTTCGGGGCTCACCTCGCCCAGATCCAGCTCTTCGCTGTGGGCGGCCAGGGCGGCCTCTTCGTCGGCGAAGTCCACCGCATCGGGTGTAGCCTCGGTTTCGGGGGTTGCCTCCACGGGGGAGGTGGTGGAAGTTTGCTGCACATCCTCGGCTTGGGGGCCGAACTGCTCCTCGGGAGCAGGAAGGTTCGATTTTGTAGTCATCGTTGTAGGTTTTAGTGTTTTTTCGCTACGTTCTCTATACAAAGTATAGAATTCGTGCAAAGATAACCATTTTTTTCTTGCGTAAACCACAATTTCAAGATATTTTTCCGGCCTTTCGGAAATCTTTGCCTAAAACGGCTCCTAAAAAGAGAATATTTCGATCCGAAAATGGCTGTTGAGGCGAGGTGAAAACGGCCAAAACTATTAGATTATTCGCCTCAAATGAGGACGGGTAAAAGGTACTCTTTTGGCCAATTTTTGTTCATTTTGACACCGGTGAGAGAAGGAGTAAGCGCACTCTGTTTCGACCTGTCGTTCGGCTTGAAAAATTTTGTTTTGTCACTTTTTGGCGGAAAAGCTGAAAAAAACTCCTTTTTTCTTGCGGTTTTTCCGTAAAGTTTTATTACATTTGCATATTGAGTGGATAGATAAATTTGAAAAAATCTTAAAATATATTAAAATACTAAAACTCAAACATTTATGGTAATTTTAGTCTTGAATTGCGGCAGCTCCTCGATCAAGTATCAGGTGATTGACATGGAGGCCGGAAAGAGCACCTTGCTGGCCAAGGGTTTGGTCGATCGTATTGGTCTGGCCGATGGTTTGCTTACGCACAAGCCTGTGGGTAAGGATAAGTTCGAGTTGCAGCAGCCCATTCCCAACCATACGGTGGGTATCAGCCTGGTGATGGAGTCGCTGACTCATGCCGAGCACGGTGTGATCGCTTCGCTTGACGAGGTGAAGGCCGTAGGTCATCGTGTAGCTCACGGTGGTGAGTACTTCCCCGAGAGCTGTGTGATCACCGAGGAGGTGAAGGCGAAGATTCAGGAGCTCTGCGTGATTGCTCCGCTGCACAACCCTGCCAGCCTGCAGGGTATTGAGGCCATCGAGACCGTGTTGCCCGGCGTGAAGCAGGTGGCCGTATTCGATACCTCGTTCCACCAGACGATCCCCGCCATGAACTACATGTATGCGCTGCCCTACGAGTACTATGAGAAGTATCGCATCCGCAAGTACGGTTTCCACGGTACGAGCCATAAGTTTGTGGCTCGTCGCGGTGCCGAGTTTGCCGGCTTGGACTTCGAGAACTCGAAGATCATCACCTGCCATGTGGGCAACGGTGGTTCGATCACGGCCGTGCTGAATGGTAAGTCGTTCGACACCTCGATGGGCTTCTCTCCGCTGGATGGTTTGGCCATGGGTACTCGCTGCGGTCAGGTGGATGCCAGCGCCATCACCTACATCGGCGAGAAGGAGGGCATGAGCCTCAAGGAGCTCGATACGATGATGAACAAGAAGTCGGGTGTGCTGGGTCTGACGGGTCTGTCGAGCGATATGCGCGACATCGACAACGCCTACGATGCCGGAAACGAGCGCGCCATTTTGGCTCGCGACCTCTACAACAACCGCATCAAGAAGTTCGTGGGTTCTTATGCTGCCGAGATGGGTGGTGTGGATCTGATCGTCTTCACGGGTGGTGTAGGCGAGAACTCGAAGGAGCTTCGCGAGCAGGTTTGCCAGGGCCTGGAGTTTATGGGTGTGGAGTTCGACCCCTCGAAGAACAACGTGCGTGGCGAGGATACGATCCTCTCGAAGGAGGGCTCGAAGGTCAAGGTGGCCATCATCGCTACGAACGAGGAGTTGGTCATCGCTACCGATACCTTCAACTTGGTAAAATAGTCTTCGACAAAAGCAAAAACAAAAACCAACAAAATAAAACTACTTATTGCTATGATTAAGCATTTGGACGAAATCGTTGCTGCGGCAGTTGCCCGTGGTAAGAAGAAGATGATTGTTGCCTATGGCCAGGACACCCACTCGATTGGTGCTACGGATATGGCCATCAAGGCCGGTTTGGCCGATGTAACCCTCGTGGGTGATCCCGAGGAGATCAAGAAGTCGTGCGAGGCCGAGGGTGTGGACATGAGCCAGTACACGATCATCCCCGAGTCGGAGGATGTAAAGGCTGTGGAGATCGCCGTAAAGGCCGTTCACAACGGTGAGTATGACGTGCTGATGAAGGGTGTGGTTCCCACCGATAAGTATATGCGCGGCATCCTGAACAAGGAGTGGGGTCTGCTGCCCGCCGGCACGACCTTGAGCCATGTGACTGTGTTGGAGGTTCCCGCCTACCACAAACTGCTGGTGGTGAGTGATGTGGCTGTTCTTCCGTTGCCCTCGCTCGAGCAGAAGAAGCAGATTGCCAAGTACCTCATTCAGACGGCCAACAACCTCGGTATCGAGACCCCGAAGGTGGCTCTGCTGGCTCCCAGCGAGCAGCTCCTGCCCAAGGTGGTGAGCTCGGTAGAGGCCAAGGAGCTCTCGGATCTCGGTCAGGCCGGTGAGCTGGGTAATGCCTTCTTCCAGGGTCCTTTGGCACTCGACGTGGCTATCGACGAGGAGAGCGTGAAGATCAAGAAGCTCACGGGTCCCGTGGCCGGTGATGCCGACTGCCTCCTGTTCCCCAACCTGGAGTCGGGTAATGTATTCTTCAAGGCCTGCTCGAAGTTTGGCGGTGCCGAGTTGGCCGCTATGGTGGCCGGTCCTACGGCTCCCTGCGTGCTGACCTCGCGTGGTGACTCGACCAAGACGAAGCTCTACTCGATTGCTTTGGCTTGCTTGTCGGCAAAATAGTCGAACCTTTTCATACATCGAAAGGAGCTGTTCCAACTGCCGAAGGTTGGGCAGCCCCTTTCCCCATGAACCTAAAACCCAAAACTGAAAAACTTCTTTATGGCATACAAAATTTTAGCTATCAATCCGGGTTCGACCTCGACGAAGGCTGCTCTTTATGAGGATGACAAACCCGTAGTAGAACTCACGCTGCGCCACTCGGTGGAGGAGATCGGCCAGTTTGCCAACATCATCGACCAGATGGGTTGGCGTCGCGACTTGATCCTCCAGGCCCTCGACGAGAAGGGCTACAAGGTGGAGGAGCTCTCGGCCGTGATTGGTCGTGGTGGTCTGGTGAAGCCGATCGAGGGTGGTGTTTACGAGGTGAACGATGTGCTGAAGCACGACCTGATCCACACGGAGCGTCACCACGCTTCGAACCTGGGTGGTCTGATTGCTGATGAGATCGCTCGCGTAGCCGGTGTGAAGGCCTATATTGCCGACCCCGTGGTGGTGGATGAGATGATCCCCGAGGCTCGCTATACGGGTATTCCCGAGTGCCCCCGCGTTTCGATCTTCCACGCCTTGAATCAGAAGGCTACAGCGCGTATCTACGCCAAGCAGGTGGGTAAGCGTTACGAGGATCTGAACCTGATCGTTGCCCACATGGGTGGCGGTATCTCGGTTTCGGCCCACCGCAAGGGTCGTGTGATCGACACGAACAACGCCCTTACGGGTGACGGCCCCTTCTCGCCCGAGCGTGCCGGTTCGCTGCCCGCCGACGAGTTGCTCAACCTCTGCTACTCGGGTAAGTACACGAAGGCCGAGTTGCTGCGCATGATTGCCGGTAAGGGTGGTCTGGTGGCTCACCTCGGTACCAGCTCCGTGCAGGAGATCTGCGAGGTGCGCATCGAGAAGGAGAACGATGCCCACGCACGTCAGGTGATGGAGGCTATGTGCTTCTCGATTGCCAAGAACATCGGTGGCATGGCCACGATCCTCTGTGGTAAGGTGGATGCGATTATCCTGACGGGTGGTATCGCCTACAACGACTATGTGAATGTCCGCGTGAAGGAGGCTTGCGAGTTTATCGCTCCCGTTCACATCTATCCGGGTGAGAACGAGTTGGAGGCCCTCTCGATGAATGCCTTGATGGTATTGCGTGGTGAGATTGATCCCAAAATCTACATGTAATTTGTTGTGATAAGGCCGCACCTGCGGCACATCGCAAGTCAGCCCGAATGGAATGTACTTTAAGTACTATCCATTCGGGCTTTTTGTTGCGATGCACCGCATCTGCCCCCTTCTTACAACAAACCGTCGTAACGACGGCTTTTTTGCAGGGAGTTGTAGGAGATATAAGAGATGTAGGAGGTGTGCGTGTTGTGGCATTTTTCACTCCTCTTGCTCCTCCCGGCACGAATCCGTATGGGAGGGTGGGGGATTGTGCGGTCGCTATATAAATTTAGGTGTTTTTTGTGGAAAAAAGTTGGCCGTCTCAAAAAAAATGTTTAATTTTGACAAGATTGTGAATGCACTTTTTTTCGGGGTCGCCCAATGGGTGGGCCCAAAAGGGGAGAGGAGTGCAGCAAAAAGTAGAGAGAAAAAACGGTCAAATCGTTTGTAGATAATAACTTAAAAACCAAAAATAAAAAACCTAAAACTTCCATTATGAAAAGACTTTTATTGGGTGATGAGGCGATTGCCTTGGGCGCGCTTCACGCAGGTTTGTCGGGCGTTTATGCCTATCCGGGTACGCCTTCGACCGAGATCACGGAGTTTATTCAGTTGCAGCAGGCTGCCCGTAAGGAGGGTGAGCCCGAGGTGAAGTGCCGTTGGGCGACCAACGAGAAGACCGCCATGGAGGGGGCTCTTGGTATGTCCTACATGGGCAAGCGAGCCTTGGTCTGCATGAAACATGTGGGTATGAACGTAGCAGCCGATGCCTTTGTGAACTCGGCCATGACGGGTGCCAACGGAGGTCTGGTGGTGGTAGCCGCCGACGACCCCTCGATGCACTCCTCGCAGAACGAGCAGGACTCGCGTTTCTACGGTAAGTTTGCCCTGATTCCCGTCTTCGAGCCCTCGTCGCAGCAGGAGGCCTACGACATGATCCGTGCCGCCTTCGACTACTCGGAGAAGTTCCAGATTCCCGTGCTGATGCGTGTAACCACGCGCATGGCCCACTCGCGTGCCGTGGTAACGCTCGGTGATCCCCGTCCGCAGAACGAGTGCTCGACCCCGCAGCGTCCCCGCCAGTGGATTCTCTTGCCCGGTAACTCGCGCGTGCGCTACAACACGCTTCTCGAGGAGCAGCAGCTCTTTGAGCAGGATGCCGTGGAGTCGAAGTTTAATGCCTATAAGGCGGGTGCTGACAAGAAGCTCGGTATCGTAGCCTGTGGTATTGCCTACAACTACCTGATGGAGAACTATCCCGATGGATGCCCCTATCCCGTGCTGAAGGTGTCGCAGTATCCCCTCCCGAAGAAGCACATCGAGCAACTCGTGGCCGATGGCGTGGAGGAGATCATGGTGATGGAGGAGGGTCAGCCCGTCGTGGAGGAGCAGATGCGCGGCCTGGTGCCCTCGTCGATCCCCGTGACGGGTCGCCTGACGGGTGCGCTGCCCCGCGTAGGTGAACTTACGCCCGACTCGGTACGCAAGGCCCTCGGCATGGAGGCTTTGGCCACGTTCGATGCCGAGCCTTTGGTGGCTCCCCGTCCGCCCGCCTTGTGCCAGGGTTGCGGTCACCGCGACATGTACACGGCCCTCAATGAGGTGGCTCGCGAATACCCCGATCCGCGTGTCTTCGCCGACATCGGTTGCTATACGCTGGGTGCCATGCCTCCGTTCCAGGCCATCAATACCTGCGTGGAGATGGGTGCCTCGATCACGATGGCTCGCGGAGCCTCGGAGGCCGGTCAGCATCCCTCGTTCGCTGTAATCGGCGACTCGACCTTTACCCACTCGGGTATCACGGGTCTGTTGGACTGTGTGAATTCGAAGGCCAATGTGGTGATCATCATTTCGGATAACCTGACGACGGGTATGACCGGTGGTCAGGATTCGGCCGGTACGGGCCGTCTGGAGGCGATCTGCGCAGGTGTAGGCGTGGAGCCCGAGCACATTCGCGTGGTGGTGCCCCTGCCCAAGAACATGGAGGAGATCAAGCAGGTGCTGCGCGATGAGATCGCCTACAATGGTGTTTCGGTGGTTATCCCGCGTCGCGAGTGCATCCAGACCCTGAAGCGTCATGCCAAGCAGAAGCAGCAGAAGTAATTTCCCCGATGCAAGCCTAAAGTGTTCAACAACCAAAAAACGAAAAAAGATGAAAAAAGATATTATTTTGGCAGGTGTAGGCGGTCAGGGTATCCTCTCGATTGCCACCATTATCGGCGAGGCTGCCATTGCCGAAAATCTCTACATCAAGCAGGCCGAGGTTCACGGCATGAGCCAGCGTGGCGGTGATGTGCAGTCGAATCTGCGCCTCTCGTCGGATCCTATCGCCAGCGACCTGATCCCGAAGGGCGGTGCTGATCTGATTATCTCGCTCGAACCCATGGAGGCGTTGCGTTATCTGCCCTACCTGAAGAAGGATGGTTGGATCGTGACCAACTCGGTGCCTTTTGTCAACATCCCGAACTATCCCGAGATCGAGACCCTGCACGCCCGCATGAAGGAGTTGCCGCAGGTGGTGATGCTCGATGTGGAGACCTTGGCCAAGGAGGCCGGTGCCCCGTTGCAGGCAGCCAACATGGTGCTACTGGGTGCCGCCATCCCGATGCTGGGTCTCGAGGCCGAGAAGATCGAGGCCGGTGTGCAGCGTATCTTCGGCCGCAAGGGCGAGGAGGTAGTCAACAAGAACCTCGCCGCCATCCGTGCCGGTATGAATAACTCGATTAAGATGTAGCGTATGGAGCGTCCATTGGATAAACAAACCGTTGATAACATCTGTATCGCCAACGGCCTGCGCAATGCCAAGGAGTTGGGTGCCGCTTCGATTCGTCAGTTTGTAAGCGTGGTTAAGGATATCGAGGCCAAGATGGGTGTGGAGTACATCCGCATGGAGATCGGTGAGCCTGGCCTGCCGGCCGAGCAGATCGGTATCGAGGCTGAGCACGAGGCCCTGTTGGCCGGTGTCGGTTCGAAATACCCCTTGATCACCGGTATCGAGCCCCTGACCAAGGAGGCTTCGCGCTTCGTGAAGGCCTTCATCAACCTCGACATTCCGCCCGTATGCTTTGTCCCCACGGTGGGCTCGATGCAGGGTGCCTTTGCCGCCTTCATGGCCCTCACGCAGATGCGCGAGGATCGCGATACGATCCTCTTCATCGACCCGGGATTCCCCGTGCAGAAGTCGCAGTGCAAGGTGCAGGGGGTGCGTTATGAGTCGTTCGACGTGATCGACTACCGAGGCAAGAAACTTGAGGAGAAGTTGGAGGAGATCCTCTCGTCGGGTCGCATCAGCGGTATGATCTATTCGAACCCCAACAACCCGACCTGGATGTGCCTCACGGAGGAGGAGTTGGAGATCATCGGCCGTCTGGCTACGAAGTACGATGTGATCGTGGTAGAGGATTTGGCCTACCTCAACATGGACTTCCGCGAGGATCGCTCGAAGCCCTTCGAGCCTCCCTATCAGCCCTCGGTGGCCCGCTATACGGAGAATTGCATGCACCTGCTGTCGGGTTCGAAGATGTTCTCCTACGCCGGTCAGCGTATCGCCGTGGTGGCCTTGAACCCCGCCTTGGCCGACCGTTGCTACGAGGGCTTTGCCAAGCGTTACGGCAACGACGGTCAGTTCCGCCGCAATTTTATCTTCAATATCCTCTATGTGCTGTCGTCGGGAGTTCCCCACTCGGCCCAGTATGCCTTGGCCGCCATGTTCCGCGCCGCCTCGGATGGTCGCCTCGACTATGTGGGCCACACGCGCGAATATGCCCGCCGTGCCGCTCGCGTGAAGGAGATCATGATCAAGAACGGTTTCCATATTGTCTACGACAAGGATTGCGACCAGGAGGTGAGCGATGGCTTCTTCTTCACCTTCGGCTACAAGGATATGACCGGCGAGCAGCTGATCAACAAACTCATCTACTATGGTATCTCGGCCATCACCCTCGCCCCCACGGGCAGTACCCGCCAGGGCCTGCGTGGTTGCGTGTCGATGATCTCGGACTACCAGTACGACGAGTTGGATAAGCGTCTACAGCTCTTCAGCCGCGACTACTAACAGCCCCCAAAGCAGAGCCGGCGGTATGCATGTTGCACACCACCGGCTTGCTTTGTTTAATTGACAGCCATTCGCAGTCAAGAACCAATAGTTAAGAATCGAAAACCAAAGAATCGAAATATGGCAGAAGTAAAATATGTATCGGCCGCCGAAGCGGTCAAACTCATCAAGTCGGGCGACTCGGTCTACATCCAGGGTTCGACCTCGATCCCCGAGGTGTTGGTGCGCGCCATGACGGAGCGTGCCCCCGAATTGCGCGGTGTGAAGGTCTACTCGGCCTTTGCCATCGGCAAGGAGGATGCCCCCTATGCAAAACGCGAGTTGCTCGATTCGTTCGAGCCCAACTCCTTCTTCGTGGCCAACTGTGTGCGTAAGGCGATCAAGGAGGGTGTGGCCCAGGCCATCCCCGCCTTCTTGGGCGAGATTCCCTTCCTCTTCCGTAGCGGCCAGGTGCCCCTCGATGTGACGCTCCTCAATGTATCGGAGCCCGACGAGGAGGGCTATGTCTCCTATGGTATCTCGGCCGATTTGGCCTTCTCGGCTGCCGAGTGCTCGAAGGTGATCATTGCCCAGGTCAATAAGTTCATGCCCCGCACCTTTGGTGATCCGGTGATCCATGTCTCGAAGATTGATGCCCTGGTGCGAGGTGATGAGGAACTTGTCGAGCTCCCGATTGCTGTGCCCAACGAGATGGAGCGCAAGATCGGTAACTTCATCGCTGCCGAGGTGCCCGATGGTGCCACCCTGCAGATCGGTGTGGGCGGTATTCCCAACGCTGTGCTCGATGCCCTCTACGACCACAAGCACCTGGGTCTGCACACCGAGGCGATGACCGATGGCGTGGTGCCCCTGATCCAGAAGGGAATCATCGACAACTCGCAGAAGAAGCTCTACCCGGGACAATCCGTGGCCTGCTTGGCCCTCGGAAGCCGTCGTCTGTACGACTACCTGCACGACAACCGCGATGTGGTCTTCCGCGACGTGGCTTGGACGAACGACCCCGCCAATATTCGTCAGAACCAGAAGGTGATGGCCATCAACTCGGCCCTCGAGATCGACCTCACGGGTCAGATCTGCGCCGACTCAATCGGTACGACCATCTTCTCGGGTGTGGGCGGTCAGCATGACTTCATGTATGGCGGTGCCCTGAGCGAGGGTGGAAAGTGCTTCATCGCTCTGCCCTCGATCACCACCAAGGGGATCTCGAAGATTGTGCCCACCCTGACCCAGGGTGCCGGTGTCGTTACCACCCGCTTCCAGGCGCAGTATATCGCCACGGAGCACGGTATCGTCTACCTGCGCAATAAGAACCTTGCGGAGCGCGCCAAGGCCTTGATCTCGATCGCCGATCCCTCGGCCCGCGAGATGCTCGAGCGTGCCGCCGTCGAGCGCTTCGGCATCGGCTTCCTGCGTTTGAAGTAATTTCTCAACACGGAAATACCAAAAGGAGATTAGGTTGTAACTTAATCTCCTTTTTGTTTTTTATTAGAGGTGTTTGGTGTTTGATGAAAATTTACTACCTTTGTAATAATAAACCCTAAAAACTATAGCCTATGAAGCATCGCGTATAATTTGATACGCACATTTTAGATATATTGGAAAAGCGTTTTAGCTTTATTCTTTTGCTTTGGAAGTTTGGCGACTAAA
>JAEIGA010007417.1_pt1 | contig 16674 bp, 19 predicted proteins | sample 9270691 | NCBI WGS metagenome assembly JAEIGA01 (sample SAMN17057246, study PRJNA624740) | gut metagenome | biome: biome; isolation source: fecal sample | host: Bos grunniens | place: China: Xizang | collected 2019
AGGAGAGTGATTCCTGATTCTGTAGGGTTTGTTACAATGATATCAAGACCGCTTGCAGAAGACAGATGTCGCTCTGTACCTACAAGAGCCGAAACTGAAAGAAGGTCTTCTTCTGAACAGTTTGCAGGGTCAAACTTATTGCGTAGTACGACACAAACATTGTTGATGATTTCAAAGCCTTTGGATACAGCCTTAAAAATCAAGTAAATTATATTTGTGTTTGCCCGTGACAGCTTTTTAGGAGAGATTAAAGTGTCAAAGTCATCACACATTTTCGTAAGGATTTCGTCAAAGGTTAAAATCTGCATTATGCTACCTCTCTTAGTACATAGGATAAGACTGTCTGACCAGTATCAGTTCTGACGGATGTAAAATCAACCTGAACGTAAGCTGAAACAGCGTTTACAGCTTCGACTATCTGTTCCATGAGCTGAATGACATTGACTTCCCCAAGAAGCACTTCACTCCACTGTATTCCATCTTCAAGGTCAAGGGGGTCTAGCCCTCTCTGAAAAATTGTAGCAAGAGCACACTGCTGTTCAATGAGGTCATGGGTATCGTCATCAAGAACCTCAGCTCCCGTAATGACTCCGTTTTCTTCCTTAATGATTAAATCAATTACATCCGGAGTAAGCACTTCTGCTACTCCGTCAGGCTGGAGAACTTCTTCTTTCTGGTATACCTTAACATCCATGATTGTATTATACTCCGTACACTACGAATCGTCAAGCAATACTGCCAGAGCCGGTAGAGCCTGCAAGAGTCCCCTGACCTTCAGTAACTACTTGCCCGGTAGATACATAAGTATTAATAATATCTGCCAGCTGACTGGCAAAATAACTGTCTCCTCCGCTTGTTCTATCTTTCATTTCATCAAAGCAGTCAAGCAGACTGGACACGAACCCAGAATCCGTACACGTAATTCCTGTTCCTGAAGCTGTACCTTCCATATATGAAGTAGAGCTTCCCTGAGTAACATTTCCTTTAACGTTTATGCTGACTTGTGCTTGAGCAAGCATAGCTTTCAGTCCATTAAATATGCCGTTAGCAAGAATGTTATCTCCCCCGGATGTTACCTGTTTCATCTGTGCTATTGCGGTATTAATCTGAGCTGACATCAGGGAATCACTTACTGAAGCCGAACCGCTACCGTTTCCTGCAAATACTCCACTGGATATTGTTCCACCGTCTATTGTAGTGATTGTTCCACCTTCAACATAGGACTTACATGCTGAAGCAATACCACTTGCGAAATCACTGTCACTTTCCATGCTTGAGAAAGTATCAGAAAGGCTGGTTTCGAGGGTAGCTTTATCAAGTGCCATAACTTCTCCTTACTGCATAAGCTGTCCAAGCTGTTGAGCCTGGGTAGAAAACTGGTTAGGAACTACAGTATGATTAGCTGGAGAACCAGCAGTAGCGAGTGAAGAGTTCAGAATCGAGAGCATACTGTTCAAAATGGTAAACAGATTAGCCTGTGTATTTTTTATTGACACTTTCTTGCTTTTGGCATCAATTGTTACATTACCATCCTTGTCTACTTTTATCTCAGCTTTATTGGTAACGGTAATAGCTCCGTCCTTGTCTATAGTTATGGTAGCCTTACCTCCTGCTACACTTAAAGACATAGCTCCATCTTTGTCTACAGTCAGGCTGTTTGTGTCCCCCTGAGTAATTTGATAAGCCCCGTCAGCATCAACTGCCATTGAGAGCTTATATCTGCTGTTGTCTTTATCATAAACTAAACCTAAGTTAGTAGTTCCGTCAGCAAGAACAGACAGAGAAACATTGTTTACTTCGTTCTCTGCATCATAGCCCAGAAGAGCATTGAGTGCTCCTTCTGCTGTAAGGTCTATGCTGTTTTTATGTGTATCAGGTCGAAACTGGTTATACAGAATGGCTATACAAGTCATTTTGTTGTAGCCACGCAGATGAGGATTTACAATTACCTCTGTATCCTCTGTTACATCGAACATGCTGGAATCATAACCTCTCGGAGATAAAACGAGCACCTTATCCCCGACTTTTGGTGTGAGACTAACAGACAGAACGGAAGAACACGGGCTCACAAGAACACATGTGACTATGGTAGTATTCAACGGATTGTCTGTAACAGACAGCAACACCTGTACTACACTCCCGTCTCCGGTTACCTCTTTTACTGTTCCCCAGTCAACGATAAGGGTACGGTTGATTAATCCCCTTACCATTTCTGACTGTGAACATGATACTGCTTTCTGTGCTGATTCTGTTGCACTCATGTTATACTCCCGTGTTTTCCTTACTTCCTGTACATACTATTGTACACTCGTTTATATCTTCTACTGTAGCAAAAGAAATTGTCATATACAAGGCATAAAACTTACTCTCAACTACGCTGAAATCTGCGAGGTACGAAACAACTCCGCCTAACGCATATCTGCTCTTAAACTTAATCATGTCGAAGGGATTAAGAAAATAAAAGAACGGACACACGATAGTGCACAAGGCATCTGTCGTGATATTTGACACGGCAGGAAGAATATTATGGAAGATTGTGTCTACGACACTTCCAGCTTCAAGTAAATCCTTATCTTCATATTTATAAAGCTTGAGAGTGTCCGAAAGCTTCTGTGAATCTCCGGTTTCACTTGACAGATACGCTATGTAGTTCCCGTCCAGGAGTGCTTTGAACCCTATATCAAGACCAAGCTCATCTCTCAATACATTCATTGCCTTTACGACACTCTCTGAATATCTTCCTGTGACTGTCTTCTTGATTTTTTCTCCTGACCTGCTTATAGCAGTGTAAGCTTCAACTGCTTCAATGCTTGCTTTCATAAGTTCAGTAGAGGGAAAGACCTTTACTCCATATCTTTCTGCATCAGCATCACTCATAGTGCCTGTCTTATCATCAAGCTTAATGCCTGCAATGTTAACTGGTTTCCTTGCAAATCTTTTCGTTATGTTCCAGTAAACATAATCCTTGAAATAGTCATTGTATTTAGACTTAGGATTCTTTATATCATCATATACCGTCTTATTGATTTCCTTTCCCTGTAAAGTGACAAGAGGAGGCGTGTAACAGCTTCCTACATACCCGTGAATATGCAGTACACTGTCTGGAGGAAGTTTATCTGTCTGTACATAACCTCTGGTTACATCTACAGTAATGGTATCTACGTTCGGTCTGTAGCTGAAGTCAAAATATTCTGCTATGCTCGAAGGTTTCTTATTAAACTGTCCGATGTAACCCATCTGAACCTCAACCTGAGCCAGAGGATAAGACATCGCATTGAATGACATCAGACTCCTTCCGTCAGAAGAAAGCATGGTAAAGTTGTGCACGAAGATATCTATCTCAATTGCTGTTCCGGAAGCAATCTGTTTATACTGCACCTTGATTGAAGGTTTGTGTACATATCTTCTTATATAGCAGTCTGAGAAATCCATAAAGTTTGCTTCACCAGTAGCCATTTTGCCTATCTGACCGTAGCACAGCTCCCAGTCACTGCGGATTACATATTCGTCATGCTTTATGACTCCTGCTCCGTCTATGTAACTTGCTGTGGTCAGTTTAAGATTGATGATGCGGTCAAACATGTCTTCAATCTTAAAGAAGCTCAGACCTTCTTTCTTTACTGAGTCAGAAAGAAGACTAGACTGAAAATCAATCATCACTTACCTCCATGGTACAATACTTTATGTTGTCTTTATTGAGGACTTCACCGAGATATTCCTTATGCTCTGTCGTAATAATGAAGTCCTTATTAGGAAGTCCTATAACGTTTACACATGGAACCTGGTTGTCTGACCCGGTGACGAGAGCAATGTTTATTGCATTTATGTCAGCACTCAGCTCCTCAGATACAAGTTCTTCGTCTATGAGATTGAAAGCTACTACATCTCCGTTCTCAAGCTCAATAAAAGCAAAATCATTGTTAAACTTCAGTTCCTTCAGATTATATGTCATAGTTAGCTCCTCAAAAATGATGTGTTACCCTCAAGCGTATCAAGTAAACTTGAGATTCTGGCTGTTTCTATTTTACTGCTAAGTACACTTCTCTGCAATTTATTTCTAAGGTTGCTTCCTGCTTGCCTTACAGTAAGAATAGGAAGCTCTACAACACGCAGAGTAGCCTGGAATACATCGTCTTCATCTCCCTTCTTGGAAGGTGTAAAACCTGTAATCGCTACATACTTGAACTTCCATCCGTTCCAATATTTCATCCTTAGAATCGTGCGGTTCTCCCACATGGCTTCTAAAGACACTTTATTAGAATCATCAATACTTCCGGACAGACTGTTCGCAATAAAGCTTCTGAGATTAAGCTCCCCGCTGGCACTAATCGGAAGAAGATTAAGTGTCTTAATCAGAGCAAGTGTCATTTCTGTACATGTGTTAATAAAATACTCCACTCCCATGATGTACTGATTCTGATACAAATCAGCAAAGGATACTCTTTTATTGAACATTGACTGTCTGAAATAAGTGTTCAGGTCTCTTGGAATAATTATCTCCATCTGATACTGTTTCGGCTGAGCAATGATGTTATCAGACACAACTCCGAGTAAGCCCCCGGCAACAGAATCAGGATTGTTCTCCTTCTGAGAATTATAGAACAGTAAAGGCTTTTTGCTCACTTCTGACTCCATTATCTCCTGCATATCTTTTACAAAGAAAAATGAGATAGGAAGGGTATTGCCCTGCCCCTGCCAGTTAGGGTCAAAGAGGAAGGTCATCCTGTTTACTGCATTGACCAACTCTACATCGTACTTAACTGCTGTAAGTACATTAAGTGCATTGACTGTTAGTGCCATATTTCCTCCTAATCACTGCTCCGTTCATATCCGTTGTTAACTGTCTGCTTAAGGTAGTCTTCGTAGATAAAGTTCTCCTCAAGTGTTCCAGGCACAGTCTTCTTTATCTCATGTGCAACATTTCCAAGACTGTCTATTGCTTGTACCTTAATCAAGATTTCCCCGGCAGAAGCTCCCTGAGAAACTTCTGTCCGTGTATTATAGTCACTGTACTTTTTCGGCATGCTCTTTGTTGCACTTGCAACTCCCTGATTAACATTCTGCCACTCCCTTGTTGTCAATCCGTACTCATCAGGAAGGTATTGAGCAAGCTCACGTACATCTGCCTGAGCGCTGTTCTTTACTCCGGTTGCTGAAGTAGGAGAGGAAGCAAACATAAAAATCCTCATCATATCGGATTCAGAAAGATTTCCTGAAGCATACATCTGAAGAAGACTATCAATCGATGAGTAGGCAAGCCTGGCATCTGTCATATCTCCGTAACCACCCTTCACAGCTTTCTTATATTTATCCAAGATGTTTTCCAGGTCTTTATAATATTTAGAGCCTTTACCCCAGTCACTCGCAGACTGAAAGAACTCTTTAGCTCCTCTCTTATAGTATGCTTGCTTTTCCGGAGCTATATCTCCCAGTTTCCATATTCCACCCATAATTCTCTGTCTTCGCTCAGAAGGAGATTCCCCCGGACGTAAAGCAAACTCTTCCTCAGTAAACTCAAGTCCTTCTGAGAAACCAAGTCCTGGAGCGTGTATACCGAGGGTTTCATCCATCTGTGCAACCAGTCCGGTTTTACCGAATCTAACCTGGTCAGCATTAGGGTTTGAAGACTCTGCTTCCTTCTGCATGGCATCAATTAAATCCTGAGTTGCATAATAAGTCTTCAAAGCTGAGAGAAGGGCAGGATTATTATAAACAGCTCTTAAAGCTCCTCTTGAGCTTTCATATAAGCCTATCTGCTCCTGTGACCAGTTCAAATTAGGCTCACCTGAAGCCCAGTCTATAGCTTCCTGAATTGATAAATCTTCTATGCCGTACTCAGCCATGACACCCTTAATCTGTGCTTCAGCAGATGCCTGGCTGTCCTTATAGTCTTTCATGGTATCAGAGAGCCACTTACGTGCTTTCTGCTTATCAGACAGAACTTCGTCCGGTTCTTTTCCGAGTTTGAGGTTATTAGCCCAGCTGATTACTCCCTGTAAAGACTTGGTAAACTCACCTTTAATCAGGTCTCCAAGGTTCTTGAAGTCAGCCTTAAGCTGGTCAGCCTGCTTTCCAATCAGAGCTACCTGCTCCCAGTCATTTCCGGTTAATCCTCCTGAACCTGGAATGAAAAGAGTCTGCATCTGTCTGTAGCTTGTAATCTGCCCGGCATTAAGTCCTGAAGCCTGCTCCTCAATCATACGCTCAAATATACGAGCTATGCTAGGAGATACAGACTCAAGAAGTGTTACAAGAGAGCGACGGGCTTTCTCCTGACCAACTTCGTTTCCATACTGGTCTTTACCTTCCTGCTGTCTCTGGAAGAAGTCATCAAGAATCATCTCCATAAGTTTAGCTGGATTCTCTCCGCCTAAACCGGACTGAACCATTTCTCCGACTTCATCACCCATTACCATAGCAAGCCACTTAAGCGACTCTGTATCAAGCTTTGCAGTGTTTCCAAACTTACTTCGTAAATCTTCCTGAGCCTGGAGAGTTGTTCCAGCACCCAAGCCTAGAGCTTCATCCATATAGTTAAACTGACGGACAGCTCCATAACCAATATTAAGCGTATTTCCCTTTACGACATCCTTACTTACCTGAGAGCTGAAGGACAGAACAGAAGTAAGGATACGTCGTGTAATATCTATGAGAGTGCCGATAGCTGTAGATATGACTCCTACCTTGCCAATTAAAACCCGCTTAGACTCTTCTTTTTCTTTAAGCTCTTGCTCTTCCTTTTCGATGTTCGCAAGCTCTCTCTGACTTTGCTGTCTGTCAGCAAGTTTTGTTTTTCTGATATTTTCCCGGTCAATTCGCTTTTTCTGTCTCGCTCTGTCAGTAAGCTCCTGCTCTGTAATCTCTTCCTGTTCACTAAGCTTACGTTTACGCTGTTCGGACATGGAAGCCTTATTCGCAAGAGGAGTGAGGGCACGCATTTCTCTAGCAAGCTCAGTGTTAGACTTACCTGAGATATCAGCATCAAGTACAGGAACATAAGTGGTGAGCATGTCTTTATTTGCTGTACCTGCGGTTTTCTTTACAACTCCACCGATATCAGCCAGCTCTTCACGGGCATACTGCTGAGCCTTAGCTCCTTTAATCTCACGGGTAGATTCTATCATGTGTGCCATGTCAGTATTAATGTACATGACATTCTTATCTTCATAGCCGTATCCGGTTCTCTGCTGTAAGACAGAATCAAGAACACCTCTGGCTTCTGCTTCGTAAGAACGAGGAACATAGCTTATACGCTGAGCCTGCCCCGTAACTCTGTCAATCTTGGTTACAGTGTTAACCTGGTCTCCAAGAACACGTTTCAGCTCCCTTTCGTATACTTCAGCTGTCTTGGTAAAAATGTCTAATCGCTGAGGGTCATAAATATCCTGACCGCTTGCAGACTTGGAAAGTTCTTGCATCAGTGAAAACGCTGTAAGTTCCTGTCCTATCTTTGAAGCCATAGATTACTCCTTTATTCTAAGACTTGCTACATAATCTGTAATTTTTCTGTCTGTAAGATTATATTCCAAAAAATCGAATAAATCAAACCAGGCTTGAGGCTCATTATGCAGTTTTTCCATGTATCTGTAACAGAAGTACAGCCATACACCGCCCTTATATTCCTGTATAATCTGATTTACCTTATCATTGAAGCTGACATTCTGACTGTCGCTTCTGGTGGCAGGCTCTTCATAAGCTCTTTTCTCTCGCTCATCTGAGCCTGTACCTCTTTTGATGAGCGAGGATATTTTTTTCCTAAATACCCTGCAATAAACTCAACGAGCCAGTTAATCAGAATCGGATATTCATCAATAATTTCAGCTCCTCTGAGATTCATATATCTGTCAGTTACATGGAACTTGCCGATTTCTGTACGCACCAGGTTCTTTTCTACAAAGTTGACTATTACAGTTTTACCTGTAAGCATCTGCATGGTAATGTCATACATCAAATCAAAGTTGTCAGGCTCACTGATATCCAGTGCGTTTAAGGCACGGCACTCTTCAATCAGTCTGAGCTGAGCAAATCCGTCAGGGAAAACAAACTCAATATTGTTCCGTTGAACTTGTTTACGTTTAATAAAATCTCTGTCTGTGTCTGCTACACTTGAAGCGTTAAGAAATATTCCGCCCATATTTTTCTCCTTCTTACCCTTATTATATAACGAAAAAGGCTGTAAAGCAATAAACTTTACAGCCTTTATCTCAAACTAAGCTATCTTTACTAGCTTGTTATTTTTGTAGCACCGTCAGCTACTACAGGAGTTGAACCGCTTGTCCAGCCACCGTTGAGTGCTTTCTTTTCATTCTCAGAATCGAAAGTGTCGGCATTTCCTGTGAGCTGGTCAGCAAGAGCTGAGTTAGGGATACCACCGTTTACTGCACTGAGAGGAGAGCTTCCTGTGCTTCCGTTCTGAGTAGCATAAGGTGCGAAGTATCCAGCAAGACCTTCCTGGTTACCTACAGCCCAGATACGTTTCATGTTTTCTGCTGTTGTTGTAGATACAGCTTCAATCCAGCCAGAGTACAAAAGTACAACCGGATATTCTGGTACATCGTTACCCTGAGAAATATCATCAGGACAAGTCTGAACAGTTACACCGTAGTAAACACGGGTAATTGCCTTGCCGTTTCTGAAGTCTGTCTTGATAAGAAGACCTCCAACAGCATCTCCAGTAGCACGGATGAGCTGACATACAGCAATAAAATCTCCGGTAGCTACAAGACCTGTAGTGTGAATTACAGGCATTGTCAAACGTCCGTTAAGGAGCTTGTTTGTAATTGTTACAACTGAACCATCAATCAGAACTACCTGCTTAGCTGAGTCTTGAGCCTGCTGAGCATTGAAGAATATTCCTTCAAGCTTCAGACAGCTAGAAATATCTACTTCGTCAATATTTCCTGTGGTGTCTACCTGACCGATGAGGTAAGGGTGACGGAACTTGATTATACTTCCGCCAGCCTGCTGAAAGTGTGCTCTTGGCTGTTCGCCAGCACGGTTATTACCATAAGCCATTCGTAAACCTCCTTAGAAAGCAATAGAACCTGTAACTGTGACAGATTCCAAATCATCAATGTAAGTAGCCGACCAGACAGCAATACCTTCAAACGAATTACCCTTCTTAGCTTCGCTGAAAGGAGGGAACTCAATTACAACGTCAGCAAGACGTTTCAAGCCTGCAAACAGCTGAATGTTTGAGGCAAGAATACCCTGAAGCTGTGCATAAGTTTCCTGATTAGCAAGAACCGGATTGGTAAGCGTGTCAAGAGATGTTGCAAACTTAGCCATATCCTGAGAAGACTTGTAATCAATGTACTTAGAAATCATGTAAGCTGTAACAGGGAAGTTTGTACCACTTCTGTCACGAATCAATTCAGCATTGTTGAGGGAATTATCAGCAATGGAAATGAAATAACCTACAATCTTTTCATCAAGAATGTCAGAAATTGCCTTTGGAAGATTAAGTCTGACATTACTGTTCAATGGAGAAGGAAGTCCTGTAGGTTTTACCTTACTGTTTGTAAGACGAATCTTAGCAAGCTTATTACCTACATAAAGTCCTGTCACGTTAGGACGTGTGAACCAGCTTCCAAGGATGATTGGGAGCATGAACGCTCCGTTATGTACGATAATCTGTGTGTGCTCCATACCGATGAGATTCATAAATCCCCAGAAATACTGGGCACGAGTTGCTGTTGTAGAGCCAAGGAGAGTTGTAGCGAAAGCTTCTTCTTCAGCTCTTGTCTTTGACATAATCAAAGCTGTGTTTGTGTCTGTTGTTTCAGGAACAGTAACAGCAATCTCACAAAGGTCGAAAGAAAGTGTAGATTCATTCTTACAGAGATTAGACAGACAGAGTGCCATATCAAAGTAATTTGAATCATCGTAATCTGTCTCCTGAGCTGGGTCAGATTCAACTTTAGTTCCATCATAATGTTCTGAGAACATTGTCTTGAAGAAAGAAATAAAGTAAAGCTCGTTGAAAGCTTTTGACAAAGGCGCCCATTCGATTGCCTGAGCTCCTAATGTAGGCGCAAAGTCCGCATCATCAAAGATGATTACATACAATGTGACTGAAACGTTTGCTCCATCGTTGAATACAGGTGTCCACTGTGAAAGAAGGGCTCCTGTAGTTTTAAGCACTTCCCGGTAATTGTCTACAGTAACAGGAATTACAGCGTACTTCTCAGCTGTTACCTCAGACGGAGTATATGTACCCTCCGCAAGGTTATTTCCTGCAAGAGACTTAGGAAGATAAATTGATACAGCGTCAAAGAGATTTTCTGAAATGTTCTCCTCTGTTGAAAGAGAAGAGCGGAACTTCATATATCGCTCTGCAACTGAACCGACATAGTTTAAGTTTGCCATAAACTAAACCTCCATAAGTTAACGTTTATTGTTCTACAGTAATTTCACCTTCAACGGACATATTAATTCCCTCTAAAGGTTGCCAATTTGTAGCTATATCTTCATCATAATACAGCTTTGACTTTTTTGCAAGTCAATAGTTGACTTAATGATAAATGTTATGCTACACTAAAATGTGGCTAGGGTAGCTCCCGAAAGCAGTGTTCCTAGACTGTTGCCACTATCTATTCTCTAGGAATATATTTATTCTGTAGGAGGAATAAATCTATGAGTAAGCACTCAAGACTGTCAGCCATTTATAATGGCATGAAGTATAGATGTTACAATCCTAACAGCTCAAGTTTCAAAAATTATGGAGCTAGAGGAATAGCAGTCTGTCAAGAATGGCTTGGCTCTGAGTGAATACATACCTACGCACATAACAATCCAACAAAAGGCTTCTTAGCTTTTCAAAAATGGGCTTTAGCTAATGGTTACACAGACGAGCTGACACTAGACAGAATTGACAATAACAGAGGTTACTGTCCTGAAAACTGTCGTTGGGTTAATGCTAGAGTCCAAAACAACAACCGAAGAAACAATATATTAATAGCTTATCAAGGAAAAGAACTAACACTTAAACAGTGGTGTGATGAACTTAATATTAGCTATATTAAAGCTTATCAACGGTTACATAGGCTTCATTGGTCTGTAAATGAAGTGCTTTCTTCTACTTCAATGTGACTCTCTACCTTAAAGTTTACACCTTCTAGTGGTTGCCAATTTGTAGCTATAACTTCATCATAATAAAGCTTGAAACGTACATCGAAAGCCACCTGACTGTTTTTGCCGAAGAAATTAATACGTCTTGGAACTATAGGCATGGTGTATTCCAGTTTCTCTGCGTTACACACACCACTCCATATCGGTGTTATATTGCTTCTTTTGGTAAGATGCCTGAATGTCCTTACCCATGTTTCAGCTTCCTTACCAATGAAACGTACAAGGACTGTTGCAACACACTTCTGTCTGTTATAACTGTCTTTCCCCTGCTGGATGTAATCATCCTGGGTTAAACTCTTGTCTTCGCTAATCCAGTATTGAATGAAAGTGTCTTTTGCCAGGTCTCCTTCACTCATTAAAGGATTATCAAAGTTCCCCTGCAAAGGAACAATATACTTATATTTAGGTGAACTAAAGTCGTTACAAGCTCCATTGTCTACGCCAAAGAACATAAGATACAGAGCCTTTCTGAGATTGTTAAAGTTTACACCAGTAAACCCACCTCTGTTCTCCATTTTCCGTTTCCTCCTATCTTAACAAAGAGCTGTATATGATTTATTAAATCTCCCATTGCATAGAATAAAGGTTCAGGGTCGTATCCAGCCCATACACGCTTCTTCATTGTAGACCCGGCAACAGAATGATTCAGTGGTATCTCTCCGTTAGCCAGTGACTTAATTATATCATCTTTTATAATTCTGGCAAGTTCTGCTCCCTTATTTTCTTCCCATTTAGTTGCGAACTCTTCCCATTCCTTGAGCCTTTCAGCTATCAGGTCGTTAGCTTTATAACGTCTGTCTAGCTTTCCTTTTCTCGTAATCTTAGCTCCTTCAGAAAGGTCTTCAGCGTAGAATAACAGCTCATCCTTAAGGTTATTGAGTTCTACATCTACTGCTTCCTTAGCCAATGAGTCCGGATAAACAGAGTTGAAATACTCGTCTACAAAAAACTCTCCGCCATTAAACCTTTCACACAAAATAAGGTAAAGTCTCCGGTAAGTAACATGTGCTCCTCCATAGACTTTTCCAAGCGGTGAAACATTATTGTGAAGTGTTGAAGGGAACTTGTATGTTATCTGCCAGTTAAAATCCTCTGAAATATGCGGAAGGTCTCTCTTTCTCTTTTTAATCCACTCTCCATTTTCATAGCGAGGATTTCCATTCTCATCATAACTGCTTGGCTCTTTATCACGCTTATAGAACTTGGCAATGTCATAACGGTCAGGAAGCCTCATGCGGTCTTCATTTATGCCTGTCTCATGCTCATCCGAAGTGTCATAATCATAGATTTCTACATCAAGAAGCCGGGCATTTCCTGAAAAATCATAGTTATTCATAATCGTTCTGTCCGATATTTACGTACTCAAAAGGAGCCTGAACGTCAGAGTTACCAATAAATGTTTCAAGACTGTAAACATAAAAACCTCCCTCAAACTTCCATGTCCAGTCACTTACGATTCTGTAAAGTTCATCTTCCTTCTGAATAAAGTTACCTACTACAAGCTTTTTTCTTGTCCAGAAAGTAGGTACATCTGTCTCGGCTTCAACCTCATTTTCCCTTATGAGGTCACCTCTCTTCATATACTGAAATACCCCTTTAACTTTACCCAGACTCTCACGAGGAGTGTATGAGCCAGCTGGAAGGGGTTTCATTGAAAAATATTCAACCATGCGAAACTGCTCAGCAAAGAAAGCTAACTGGTCTCCGTAAACACAGCCCATTAGAATCCCTCATCTGCAATTTCTTCAGGAGAAGGAATGTCCTCTGCTATGACAGGCAGTATCTTTTCCTTCTTCTCTTTCTTTCCTTTCTTTTCAAAACACTTGAGTTCACCTGTGGTATCTACAAGCTCATTTTCAGAACTACCCAGGCACTTTCCGTTTCCAAGATTATTGTCACACTTCTCGCATGATTCTGTCTTCCCGGATTCTTCTTTCTTCTCTACAATCTTACCGTTACAGAAGAAAACACGTTCGTCATATCGGTCTGCTTTACCTTCAGCTACAAGCTTGTCAACAGTAAGCTTAAGGTATTCTGTAACCATATAACAGATGCAAGGGCTGTAAACCTTACCTTCAATTTTTATTGCATTTCTAACACTGAAAAACATTTTGTCCTCCTAACCGTGACTGAAGAAAAGATTTAGCTTTCCGGAAGTCTTTATCATAAGATAAGCCTTAGCTCCATAAGCATTACTCTTCAGTGACTGAAGTAAATCTGCATTGTTAATTGAGCCAGCTTTTGTAGCTGTCTCACCAAACATAATTTTTGTACCACCTATCTGCTTACTCTTAAGCGGGATACCCCCGGTGCTCATTACTCCGAGAGTAAAGTCAGGAAAGAGGTCAGCTATGTACCAGGCTATTAAAAGCCCATAGCATAGCTGAGTCTTCTCTACATACTCCTGTCTAGGAAGGTAATCCCAGAGTTCACCTACACCATAGAAAAGAGTGTAAACATCAGCTATGCAAGTGTCGAGAACATCATTTCTATCTTCATCCAGGAGGTCTGGGAAGTTCTGTCCGTAACGTGTACGAAACCACTCCTTTGTTATCCTCTCTGGTCTTCCACTTGCAGTAACTACCATATTTTAGAATCCTTCTGTATCAGCACCGTTTGCAGTGCTTGTCTCAACAGCAGTTGAAGCTGGAGTCTTTGTCAAAGCTTCGAGCTTTGCTTTAAGGTCAGCGTTCTCATCTGCCAGTACCTTATTTTCTTTTTTGATTTTCTTTACATCCGGATTTTCAGCTTTCTCAAGTGCTTCTGTAAGTCTCTTATTCTCATCTTCAAGAGCCTTAAGTTTATTCTCATCCGGTGTTCTTACTTCTTCCTCTTCGAGGATTTCAAGAGAACCTTCTTTAATCAGAGCATTGAAAAGTTTCTGTTTTTCAAGCTCTTTAAGGTCTGCTTCTTCTACTGGAGTAATACCGTCAGAAGCAATATTTCCTGTATCACGGAATAATCTTCTGCGGTCGAGAGAGATTTTTACTTCTCTTCCATTTTTAATGATTGTAAATGCAACAGCAATTCTGCCTGTGTTTTTAATGTATTTCATAGTCTTTACCTCTTCTTTCATTATAATATGAAACCCTCCAGCTGTAAAGCCAGAGGGTTTATTTTACAGCATCTTACTATGCTTCATTGTATCCAAATCCGAGTACAACTTTTACTGTACCTTCAATTGGAGCAATTACGCCACCTACACGTTTATACATTGTGTAGAGCAATCCCTGTCTCTGCCAGAGAGCTGGAACCACATAACTCTTGAGCAACTCAGGATGGATAATAAGTGAATCCTGTCTTCCCATAGCATCTTCGATTGTAGGTACAGAAATGAACATATAATCATATGCGTTAGGGTTGAATGGATTAGCTTCTCCACCTGTAACTGAAGGGTTAAGCATTGTATCAGATACGATAGAATATTCACACTGAGCAAGACCACCGTCAAGTTCATTACGACCTTTGAAGCTTCCCTGAAGAATCTTGATTGGAGAATCAGGATTGTATACATCAGAGTAAACTGTCTGTGTCAAAGCCTGGAATACATATTCAGATACGTTAATAACAACCTTACGAGCCATATAGTGATTTTCACGGAGGAAGTCACCGATAACTTTATTCATAGCACGAACGATGTCAGAACCACGGGTTGTTGAAACCTGAGAAGTGAAGATATCATACAGTGGAGTGCCGTTCCATACTTCAGGAGTTGTAACGTCTACAAGACCGTCAATACCAGCTTCATCAGAACCGTAATAAATCAAGGCATCCTGCATACGGTCAAGAACCATCATAGCATACTTTTCACGGTCAGCTTTAATCTGTCCGGTTACAAAGTTACCAGCCTGTTTAGCCTTGATATCTTCCATAACGTCTGACTCATAGTCAACCGAGAGGTTGAATACTTCGTCTACAATCTGCGAAGCTTCGTTTGTAACTGGGTTAGAGTTATTCTGCTTGAAGTTTCCACGAGCAACGTTAGAAAGCTTTCCGTAACCTTCAAAGGTTTCCTTGAACATACCGATTACATCAGCCCACGGGTTGTTGAAAGATTCAACAGATACCAGGTTCTTTGCATGTGAAGTTGCAAACGGCTGTTTGAAAATCTTTGTAAGCCATCCGATGTTCCACATTGTAATAGATGTCTGTTCAAGGAGAGAGTCCATTACACCAAGCTTTTTGGCTTCGTCTTTTGGAGCTCTTGCTGACATTACATACTGTTTTGTCGCAGGGTCATAACCAATTACAGGCTCGAGAGAATCCTGAACCATCTGGTGTGCTTCAGCTTCAGTCTTACCTTTCTTCATCAAAGAGTCCATTGCTTTGTCAATGTACTGCTTTGTACCTTCGCTGATTTCAGTACGGATTGCTTTTGAAGTTACCATACCTCTTGGAAGGGCTTCTTTTTCACATACAGAATCACTTACTGCGATGCCGATACCTGCGCTGCGGATATCAGCAGAAAGTCCACCCTTTTCGATGTTGATTGAGTTGATATGCTGTGCAATTGTAGGGAAACGATTCATGATATCGTTTTCCATTGCTGTCTTAAGCTTTGTGTAGCTTACCTGTCTTTTTCCTAACATAGCTGTCTCCTTTCAATTAGTAGATTGCTGGTGATACATAAACTGTAACAGTTTTATCATCCGGGTTCATTGAAGCAATCTTTCCAACATAAACGTCAGAAGCTGATACCTTGTCAGAAGAAGTCTGAGCAAAGTAAACTGCTCCGTTACTTGCAGAAACCATAAGAACGTAACCGAGGTCAACGTTATCGAAAACACTCTTCTTTGTACCGAGCGCAGAGTGGGAAGCTGTTGTTACAACATAAGCATGTTTGTACTCGATGTAACCTTCCTTACAGAGCATGCCTTTCTGGAAGTCTGCAACTTCATTGTTGATTGCAGGATATCCTGAAGCAATGCCAGGCTCACGTACCATGATACCAGCGAACTTAGGCACAGCGTTTGCAACTGTCGGAGCTCCAGCATATACCTTGTTGTTCTTCTGGTGAGCATCATAGAAGACACCATCACCAAACTTTACCTTACCAGCACTGTTTCCGTCCGGAGAAAGAAGTGCTGAATAACCGATTGTGTAAGCGTTTTCATGGATTTTGAGCAACATACCGTTGTCATCAAAAGTTCCCTTCCAAATCGCTTTGTTGTGCATTGACAGAGTTTTTCCATTCTGTTCCATATTTTTCTCCTATCTATCAAGGAAGCTTTCGTAGTCACGGAAGACTGCTGAGTTTCCTGTGTTTTCAGAATCCATAGTAATGCCCTCTGGCTTACTATCCTTTACACCAAGAACTTCTTTAACAGTGTCTGCAACGAGAGGTTTAAGCTCTGTTTTGAGACTGTCAATGATTGAAGCTACAAGAGCTGAGTCTTTGTTAGCGTGACAACCATCTTTTTCGTCCTTGTCTTCTCCATCTTTGGAATCTTTGTTTTCCTCGTCCTTAGAGTCCTTATTCTCGTCCTCTTCGTCCTTAGAATCCTTGTTTTCCTCTTCTTCCTTGTCCTTAGAGTCCTTGTTCTC
>JAEIGA010007418.1_pt1 | contig 16674 bp, 17 predicted proteins | sample 9270691 | NCBI WGS metagenome assembly JAEIGA01 (sample SAMN17057246, study PRJNA624740) | gut metagenome | biome: biome; isolation source: fecal sample | host: Bos grunniens | place: China: Xizang | collected 2019
CGCAAGCCTGCATATCCTGAATCACTCAGTGTAATAATCGAAACCCGCATCTTACATTGCCTCCTCAATCATCATCTCGTCACCAACAGATATAACGCCTCCGTGGAGTACTTTTGTAAATACACCTTCTCGAGGCATAATGCAGTCCCCCATAACTTTATATATTTCACAATGTGCATGACACTGTTTTCCCACCTGTGTCAGTTCCAATATCACCTCACCGCAGCGAAATCGTGTCCCGATGGGCAATGTACGAAAATCATATCCTTCAACAATTAAATTTTCCCCAAATGCCCCATCCGTAACTTCGGCACCGCGCGCACGAAATTCTTCGATTCGATCATAGGAAAGTAAAGATACCTGTCGATGCCATTTTCCTGCATGCGCATCCTTTTCAATTCCCCAATCCTCAATAAATCTGGCACTGCCAATATTCTCTTTTTGTGTGCCCTTTTTCTCACTAATGCATACTGCAATGACTTTTCCCATAATTTATCCCCCAATCTGATTCATATTTCCTTTCTCATCGCCAATGCTGCTTCCATCTAAAAAATGATGACGTGCAGGCTTGTTTTTTATAATCTGAGAAATGACGGAATACAGTTGTTCATCGTCCACACCGTCTTCCATCATCTTCTTTAAATTGACATTCTGTTCATATTGCAGGCAGGCTTTAATACTTCCATCTGCCGTCAAACGCACACGGTTACAATCCTCGCAAAAAGCATGGGTCATGGCACTGATAAAACCAACCTTGCCTTCAAACTGATCAAAAGTCACATATCTTCCAGGTCCTGCTCCTCCCGGGAATTCAATATCTCTTGACTTTCCGAATTCCTTTTCAAGAAAATCTTTTACTTCCTTTTCTGTTCGTCTTCCCAGATGACTTCCAAGACCAATCGGCATTAATTCGATAAATCGTACGGCAATCGAATAATCCTTTGCGAGCCTTGCCAATGGAATCAACTGACTGTCATTCTCTCTCATCGGCACACAATTAAGTTTCACAGACAATCCCTGTGTTTTTATAGCCGCTTCGATTCCCTTAAGTGCCTCATCTAATGCATCTTTTCGCGTAATTTCCCTATATTGATCTCGATCCAGTGTATCTAAACTAATATTGACACCAGTCAATCCCGCTTCCATAAGTTTAGGCAATTGCTCCTCCAAAAGAATACCATTTGTTGTCAGGTTCACCGCTTCAATCCCATCAATATTTCTTAATGCTCGAACCAACACATGAACATCCTTTCGAACCAATGGTTCACCGCCGGTCAAACGAATTCTGTGTATACCTAATTTGGCGAAAATGCGCACTAAACGTTCTATCTGCTCATAGGAAAGAATATCTTCATGTTTCATCCACTGAATTCCTTTTTCTGGCATGCAATATTGACAACGCAGATTACATCGATCTGTCAAAGAGATTCTCAGATAATTGATATCTCTGCCATACTGATCAAACATACATATTCTCTCCTTTCTCCATGTAGCGAACGATTATATCCACAGCTCCCTGTATATCATTGAGATGAACAACCGGAATCTCGCTGATTTTTAATGGAAGATCTGTGGCAAGTGCCAACATTGTCTTTTTATCAGACACGGCACCTGCAGAATTTCCAGCACGCACCAATTCAATCTTCGGCCATGAACTGTACTTAAATCCTTCCAGCAAAATTAAATTCACATCTAGAAATGCTTCCATCAGCTTTCGTTCATTGATTCGCTCTTTTCGTATGATCTTATATTTTTCACCATCAAAAACAGCTGTTCCGCAGGCACCCGCATTCATATATTTCCCTGTATCTGTCTCGATCGGATCTGCCTCAAAACGATGTCCATCATGTTTAATTACAGCTGTTTTGATTCCCATTTCATTGAATAGAGGAAGCATTTTTGCTATAAATGTCGTCTTTCCCGAGTTTTTTACACCCGATATGGCAACCACTGCAGGTAACTTATTCATAAATGAACCTCCCTGATTTTCCACCCTCTTTATATTCCAAATGGATATCTCCAATTCGCATACGTTTATCCACAGCCTTGCACATATCATAAATGGTTAAAAGCGTTACACTCACACCCGTCAAGGCTTCCATCTCCACACCCGTAAGTCCATGGACTTTTACAGTACATCTTGCAGCAACCGCCATTTCATCTTCCAACAATTCAAATTCAACAGCTGCATTGGACAACATGAGCGGATGACACAAAGGAATAAGTTCGGATGTTTTCTTTGCTGCCATAATCCCTGCAATTCGAGCCACACCAAGCACATCCCCTTTTGCAGCCCGATGATTCTTAATAGTGTCAAATGTCTCCTCCGACACATAAATAATGCCGTATGCCACAGCCTTTCGAACAGTTTCTTTTTTCCCGGACACGTCCACCATGACTGCATTTCCATTTTCATCAAAATGATTTAATCCCATATTCCGCACTCCTTATAATAAAATCAGATTCACTTCATTTCCGCTTTGCAATGCAGGCGTTCCAGCCGGAATATCAACCAAACAGTTACATCCAACAAAGGAAGACATAATTCCAGATTCATGAGCATTCGGCAGCCATACTTTACCATCTTCAAATCGACCTCGAATAAATCGACGTCCCTTGCTGGATTTGTCAAATTCATTTTCCAATATTCCTGTCATTTTTTTTGGTAAATAAGATGCATCTCCGGCCATAAAATGAATCAGTGCGCGTCCAAATAATTCAAACGTCGCCGCCGCTGCAAATGGATTTCCTGATAAAGACAAAATCGGCTTGCCATGCCATTTTGAAAACATGACTGGGCTTCCCGGTTTTAATAAAACCCTCCAGAAAATCTGCTCTGCTTTCATGATTGGCAGAACTTCATGCATAATATCTTTATCTCCAACAGACACTCCACCTGTTGTTATGAGCATGTCATATGTTTCAAGCAAATCTGACATCATCTGTGACGCTTCTTCCGGTTCATCCGGCACATATGCACAATGTATATTTTTAATACCCATCTCTTTTAATCTCGCCATAAGATAGGTTTCATTTGTTCCATAGATTTTTCCAACCGGAAGTACCGATACACTTGGCGATACCACTTCACTGCCTGTACAAACCACTGCAATAGAAGGAGAAATATACACAGGAATGTTACGACTGATTCCTGCACTTGCCAGAACACTTAAAGCAGCGGCGTCTAATCGTATCCCTTTTTTCAACAAAGTCTGTCCCTTTTTAAAATCTTCCCCTTTAAAACAATAGTTCTCATAGCGACCTGCCGGTTTATAAAAACATACAAAATCTCGATCTCGTTTTGCATCTTCCTGTCTGATGACACAGTCACAGCCTTTTGGAAGCATGGCACCTGTCGTTATTTTTACTGCCTGAGAATAATGAATCTCTTTTTTTGCTTCCTGACCGGCATATACTGTATCGACAATACGAAGATAGACCGGATAATCTTGTGATGCTTCCAATAAATCCTGTGAACATACGGCATAGCCATCCAAAGGTGAACGATCAAAGGGCGGCTGATCGAAAGGAGCCACAATATCTTCTGCCAAAATATGTCCAAGCGCATCGTTCAACTCCACATATGCTACGGGTAATCTCTGCACATTTTCTTCTATAATCTGAATTGCTTCTTCAAGCTCAATTTTCGTATACATCGTCATGCTCCTTTCCCAAATGAACATATCGGATAATGACACTGAGCGCACCCTAAGCATAAACCACCATGTCCAAGCTTTTTCAAATCCGAACGTTTTACCGGAATATCTGCTGCCACTCTTGGTAAAATCAAATCAAAAATCGTTGCCTTTGCATACATAACACAGCCTGGAAGCCCCATGATCGGTGTTCCATCTTCAAAATAACCCATCAAAAACATGGCCCCCGGAAGCACAGGTGCACCATAAGAAATGATATTTGCTCCAGATTCTTTAATGGCGCCTGGTGTTCGATCATCTGGATCCACACTCATTCCTCCCGTACACAAAATCAAATCCACCTTATCCTCATGACATTTTCGAATGGCATCAACAATCCGTTTTGATTCATCCCCCGGAAAATGATGTCGAACCACTTCAATGCCATAAGCTTCTAATTTTTTCTTAACAACCGGAGTAAAAGAATCTTCAATAAGTCCATTCAGTACTTCACTTCCCGTAGTAATCAATCCACATGTTTTTCGTTTCCAAGGTGTCAATGCTAAAATTGAATGATCTCCTGCTTTTTCACAGACAGCCATTAATCTTTTTTCTTCGATGATTAGCGGTATTATACGCATTCCGGCTAACTTATCGCCCTTATGAACAACTGTATTTGTATGGCGTGTCGCAATCATCACATCATCTTCATAATTGACAGCATTTAAAGCCTCCACATCTACTTGAAACAAACCGTCGCATTCTGCGATTAATTCTATTTTTCCTTCCTTTACAGGTGTCGCTTTCATATAATCATTCTGACATAAGGCACACAACCGCTTAGCCGCCTCATCTTCATGTAACCAGCCCTCATTTTTCTCCCAAACATAAAGATGTTCTTTCCCCATGGATAAAAGTACTGGAATATCCTGTTCCGTCACGATATGTCCTTTTTTAAATCTTGCATCTTTTATAATTCCCGGAATAATCTGAGTCAGATCATGGCAAAGCACATGTCCGACAGCATCCCGTGTATCAATTAATTTCATTTAAAATTCCTCCCGAGCCCTTTTGTTATTTCAATTCTAGCAAAAAAGACCATCTAAAAAATCAGGGGAATCCCCGCTATCGGTCACAGGAATTCCCCTATTTCACATTTATTTTATTTTTTAGGAATATAGAAGCAGCAGTTTTTCCGGTTCGATACCGAGCATTTCCGGAAAATGACACATCTTATCATTCTTGGAAATTCGCCACCAAAGTGAAGGTATATCCTCCTCCTGAGTTTTATATCGAAATCGAATAGTCCACTCAAAAGGTGATTCTACTACTTCCTCATATACAACCGGATATGCATTTTTCTTTGCATTCGGATTCAAATCATGTGCCCGTATTCCAATTGCACACAGTCCAGCACTTACATAAGTATCCGTTTCCATGACCACACCAAGATCGGTAATTTCCACCATGGTATCGCCTGTTTTTCTTGCCTTGTAGATATTTTTGCATCCAGTCAGAATCGCTCCAGGAACTGACCTTGGATTATCAAATACCTCTTTCAGTTTACCTTGACCACAAACGTGTCCCTGATCCATCAAAAGCAATTCAGAGCACATCGCATAGGCCTCATCCCGATTGTGAGTAACCAGTAATACATCCTTATCAAAACCTTTTAGAATATTTTTAACTTCCGTCACTAACTGATCATGCAAATAACTGTCAAGCGCACTAAAAGGTTCATCTAACATTAGGATTTCCGGATGCCCAACAAGAATACGTGCAAGGGCAACCCGCTGCTGTTGTCCGCCAGACAACTGCGATGGTCTGTGTTTTTCCAGTCCTTCAAGCTGCATTTTCCCGATCATATCTGCAACAACGTTGTCACGTACCTTTTTATCCTTTATTTCGTGAATACCGCAAGCAATATTTTGTTCCACGGTCATATTCTGAAACAAGGCATAATTTTGAAACAGATAACCCACTTTTCTTTTCTGTGGCGGAAGATTAATCTTTTGTTCACTGTCAAACATCACCCGGTCATTGAGTATAATACGGCCTTTATCTGGTTTCTCAATCCCCGCAATACACTTTAAAGTCATACTTTTTCCAGATCCAGAAGCACCAAGTATGGCTGTCAGCTCTCCCTCACATTTGAAATCCACTTTCAGAAGAAAATCTCCCAGTCGTTTTTCAATCTGAACCTCCAGACTCATACTTTAGAACCTCCCTATTTTTTCTTTTTTTCCAACAGATTGACACAGAGTAAAACAATGGTACTGATCAACAAATTCACCATTACCCACTTAAAAGCCCCCGAAGTATCATTGGTTCGCCATAACTGATAAACTGTCGTTGAAATAGTGGCAGTTCTTCCCGGAGTGTATCCGATTAACATACTGGTTGCACCATATTCTCCAAGAGCTCTGGCAAAAGCCAAAACCATGCCCGCCAGGATTCCTTGTTTACAGGCAGGCATACGAATTCTCCAAAAAATAAACATATTCGAAAGTCCCAAAGTCTTTCCACTCCACGCCAACGTTTCATCAAAGTTTTCAAAGGCACCTCGCACCGTACGATACATGAGAGGAAATGCCACTACGACTGCCGCAAGAATCCCTCCATACCATGTCATGGCAAATTTAATTCCATACTGCAGGAAAAATTGTCCAACAGAGCGCTTTGGTCCGAAAATCATTAATAAAAAATATCCACATACCGTCGGCGGTAAAACCATTGGCAATGTCAGAATGACATCTAAAGTCCCCTTTATAACTCTAGGTAATCGAGCTATATAGTAGGCAATAAACACTCCTAAGAAAAACACAATCACACAGGTAATCGACGCTATCCTTAAACTATTCAACAATGGAAACCAATCCATACATGCCTCCTACGTTCCGACTATTTAACCGGCATAAATCCTACACGTTCAAATACGTCCATAGCTTCTTCAGAAATCAGATAATCCAAAAATTTCATGGCAGCTTCTTTACATTCACTTGTATTCATAACAGCTGCAGGATAAATCGCCTGGCCACACATGTCGGGTGTCGCATAATCCACAATCTGAAGGTTTTCACTAAAAGCATCCGTACAGTAAATAATTCCACAATCAACCGTTCCTTCTTTAATCTGAGTTGTCACTTCTTTTACATTCGAACCATAGGAAATGCATCCCCCATCTTCAAGCATTTCTTTGTCCAAATCAAAGTACTCAAAAATCTTTTGCGTATACTGGCCAACAGGGACATCTGCGTTACCTATCCCGATTAAAATACTTCTTTCATTAAGATTGTCATACATATCATCAAAGCTTTGAATATTCTTTCTGTTTTCTTCTGAAACAACAAGTGTCACCTTATTTTCGAGAAGATTGATACGTGTGCCTTCTTCAATGAAACCCAGACCATTTATATGGATTTCCGAATCTGCATGAATATCCATCTGATCCATCTGTTTCTGTCCCGCACTGATAAATACATCACAGACAGCCCCTTCTTCAATCTGGGTCTTCAATGTTCCTGAAGAATCGAAATTAAAAACCAATTTGACATTCGGATCTACATCTTTATAGAATTTTTCAATCTCTTCTAAAGTTTCTGTCAAGCTTGATGCTGCAAATACAACGACTTCAACTTCTCCGGATTCTTTATCTTCTGTTTCTTTATCGTCTAACCCACAGGCTGTCATGCCCAACATCATGAATACAACGAAAAAAATTGCTGCGATTTTCTTCATAACTTCTTCCTCTTATTATTGTCCATCTGAGAGGATTTGCTCTAGGTTTTCATAAGCTTCTCCCCATTGATCATTTGGTTTCAGATTATAAAGATTCTTATCCATATGATAAACGCGTCCTTCTTTGACAGCTGTAAGTTCTTTCCAAATTGGATTGTCATTAATAAAACTTTCAATATGCTCATCTACACCAGCCTTATCATCTCCAACCTGTACAAAAAAGATGAAATCCGGATTTTCCTGTAAGATGTACTCTACACTAATGTTTTCTAATAGACTCTCTTCACTATCCGCAATATTCTCACATCCCAGAGCCTTTAACATTTCTCCAAGAACACTATCTTTGCTATTTTTTGCCCGAATACTTGAAGCGGAAGTCCTCAAAAAAAGCACTTTGGGAACACCCTTTTCAGCAATTCTCGATTCACTTGCCTGAATGACCTTCTGAATCTGTTCCTGAATAACAAGTCCATGTTTTTCATACAAATCTTCTCTGCCTGTAATATCCGTACATATTTTTAACACACGAAGATAATCCTCAAAATCGGACACCTCAAAATAAGCTGTTGGAATCCCAGATGACTCCAGCGTATCCTTCCATTCCATATCCAATCGGGTGTTGGAACTTGCAATGATAAAATCTGGCTTTGATTCAAAAAGCTTTTCAAGACTTAATGCTTTCGTCTGTCCAAGATTTACCGCGTCCTCAGGCATTTCAAGTTTAAAGTCATCCCATGCATCATCAGCAGACGCCTGAACGGTTCCACCTGCCAACATCCACAGATCTGCATAACTGCCAAGCAAAGCTGCCACACGCTGAGGATTATGAACCGTCACTTCACGTCCCAGATCGTCTGTAAATGAGATGCCATCTTCTGTATCCTGTTGTGTAACTGCATGTGTTTCCTTGTCTGCATTCGAAGAACATCCAGACAAAACTGCGACTATCGTTATCATCAAAATCCATTTTAATCTTCTCATAACTATTTTCTCTCCACTTTTAAAGCCATCATGGCAAAATTCAAAAGAACATAACCAACCAACATGGATGTCAGATAAATCTGAATGCCACTAAGCTGTGTCACTGCAGACGCCAATCCTGCATTTCCATTTGCCGCGAGATAACCTGCCATCTTTGTGCTGGCCACGATTCCAATGGCCATCGGGAAGGTCATTCCTGCAAATCCTGGTGCAAATGGATAAGCAAAAAACTTCGGAAGTTTCATAATAATAAACAGAAGTGACACCAGAACACATCCATATAAGAAATATAAAAGCATCGCATTTGGTTCTGGAATAACATTGATATAACTTACAACACAGAGACTGCATGGTGCCAATACAACCGCCATCGTGTGATATACCGGAGCTTTAACTTCTACCGTCAATAATCTCCAGATCATGATTGGTATAATCACCAGATACACGGCAATTCCATAATACACGATATATTTTAAAACCCCTGCTGCATTCATGGCGCCGCCGACAACACAGCTGACCATAATACCGTTGTATGTAACGAACCAGCTTGGAACAAAGGTATTCACATCTCTTTTTTTAATCACATTTCGATATGTAAATATCAAAATATGAATGGCATGAATAACAATGGCAATGGACCAAATGGCCTTTCCAAAAGCTGGCACATAATCCAAATAATAGCTTCCAAGAATCATCATCATCATGGTAAATCCTGCATATAAACTGCATGGCACAACGGTTTCATATTCCTGCTTGCATGTTTTTGTATACGTTATTATTTTAACAATATAGAGTAAAAGAATAATCGTTGCAGCCCACATGGTCATATGACGGACCCAGGTAAATCCCATGCCCGAATATACATTGGATAATGTCAACGCCCCAACAAATGTTGGCAGTACCGGTACCGGCATTTTTTCTAACCTTCTCATATTTCCCCTCACTTAATCTTCATAATAGAATTCAAAATTATCTTTCGTATGGAAAAAGTCTGAATAATCCACATCAAAAACAGGTTTCTTTACTTTTGCAATGTCAATTTTACGTGCGATCAACTGCTGCAAAATGCCTCCGTATGCTAGATCACCTTGTAAAATAGCTCCCGTAATCTTGCCGTTCAAATGAATAATCTTTTTATAAGAATCCTTTGTTTCTCGAACCTCTATAGAATAACTTTCATCCTCCGGATTGACATTGCCAAGGGACATACTAGGAATTCCAAGGAAATTCATGGTCGACTTGCTTGCAAAGAAATCCGTCATTTTTTTAGGGACACCTGCCATATTGCTTGCAGCGATAATGCCCTCTTTTACAGCTGCCGGCCATATCGGACTCAAACCGGATACGTCACCTGCACCATAAACATTTTCATCACTTGTTCTTCCTGTCTCATCGAAAACCGGGCCAAATCGATTGGTTTCTATACCGGAACCTTCAAGAAATTCCACATTTGGACGCACACCTGCTGTAACGACCACATAATCACAGGAAATCTGGGTTCCATCATTTAAAATGAGGGCTTTAATCTGATTTTCTTCATCCAATACAGCTTCGGAAATGCCGCTGCCATAATACTGTTCAACACCTCTCTCGGCAAAAGCATCCTGATAAGTCTTTGCTGCACGTCGGTCCAACTGTTTACAAAGCATCCATTTGGCCATCTCAACCAACGTTACCTTTACACCCAATTTTAACAGCCCACTGACACAATCCAGACCAACCAGACCAGCGCCCATAACAACAAAATGCTGATGTGTTTTAGCGGCTTCCTTTAACTTTTCGATGTCTTCGATATTTCGAAAACCGATAACATTTTTTCCTTCTTTCAGATTTTTAACTGGAGGAATAAATGTGTGAGACCCAGTTGCAATCAGAAGCTTGTCATAGGCAATCTGTTCCTCATCATCAAGAACAATGGTGTTCTCTTTTGAGTTTACTTTTGTACAAGTTCTGCCTCGCATCCATGTCACTTTGTACAGTTCCTCAAAATTGTCTTCTGCAAAATTCAATCCCTGTAAATCTCTTTCGCCACTGAGATAATGATGCAGAATACAACGAGAATACATATCTTTATCTTTTGAGATTAAAATGATCTCACTTTCTTTATCTATTTTTCTTAATTCTCTGACAGCATTGATGCCGGCTGCTGAAGCTCCTAAAATGACATATCTCATTTTTCCACCTCCTCGACGGTTATGGCACCCATCGGACATTTTTCTACGCACATTGGATTGCCTGTACCATCCTCACTGCGATGCACACACATGGTACATTTCATAATCTCAACATGTTTAATACTGTCAAATTTCAAAATGCCATATGGACAGGACATGATGCACATATAACAGCTTGCACACTGGCTTTTGTCATATTCCACATATCCGGTTTCCGGATTTTTCTTCATGGCACCCGTCATGCATGTATAAACACATTCTGGTTTTTCACAGTGTCTGCAAAAGATTGGTGCTGGTTTTGTCTCACTGTCTATGGTCACACGATTTCTTGCATCACCGCTTTCCGTCTGATGACTGACAACACAGGCAGTCACACAGGTCAGACAACCGATGCAGCGTGTTCTGTCAATTTTAATTCGATACATAGGATTCCTCCTCACATTTTTCAAAACGGACGGGCGTTGCTTTATATGATGGTTCCTTTGAATATGGATCATATAAAGACGGGGTTAATTTGTTGCATTCAATATAATGAATTGGTGCATATAATTCGCCGTACTGAACATTGTTTGTAATCTTCACTGCGAATACAGCATCTTGTCCATTGATGGAATATACACGAATTCGGTCCATTTCTTTAATGTTATTTTCTTCGGCCATTTGATCATTCATATACAAATATGCCTTCTTAGCAGACACATCTTCGATGAATTTGACTTCCTTTGTACGGCTCTGTGTATGCCACTGACCCACGCTTCCGCGTCCTGTATTAAACACATACGGATACTCATCTGTTGTAGGCAGCGGATTTTCACGAACATCTTCAAACATGAACTGGGCTTTCTTAGATGGTGTAAAAAACTGACCATCGCTGTAAAGACGTCTCTGTTCCTCTTTGTTTTGTTCTTCTTTGCCTTCCGGATATGGCCACTGAATTCCATGAGAATTCTCCAATCCTTCCCATGTAACCCCTGTAAAATCACACGGCATATTTCTGGAACATTCGCGCATCAAGGCAAAACACTCTTTTGGTGTTTCCCAGCCTTTGAGAGCATCTCCCATGCCCAGAGCTTTTCCAACACCAAGAATGGCTTCATAGTCAGAAATCTCATTTTCACCACGTTCAAGAACCGGACGCATGGCTGACAAACGACGTTCCAGATTAATGTAAGTTCCCTCTTTTTTCATGCCTGGAACAACTGGGAAGTAGACGGTACATTCTTCCGCACTCTCAATGGTGTCGTAAATATCCTGAACAACAAATAATTCCAGTTTTTTTACTGCACTTGCAAATGTTTCATTGTTTGTCCAGCTATGTCTTGGATTGGTACATAAAATCCAGAGAGCTTTAATTTCTCCGGCATTAATGCCTTCAATAATCTGATTGTAAGTTTTGGTAGGCTTTTCGGCCAACATACTTTCATCCACACCGAGAACATGAGCAATACGTTCCCTTCTCGCCGGGTTCGAAAAATCTCCGCCGCCGAAAAATACGGCTGTGTTACTAAATGCACGAGAACCCATAGCATTGCACTGACCAGTGATGGAGTTGGCACCCGTTCCAGGTTTACCGATATTCCCTGTCATTAATGCAAGATTAATGATCGCCTGTGCTGTGCGAACAGCTTCATATCCCTGATTTACCCCCATGGTCCACCAGAAGGATACTTTTTTACCATTATGAATAAGTTCCACAAGTTCAAGAATCTGTTCTTCGCTCAGACCCGTTCCTTTGGCACCGCGTTCCAAAGTGTAAGCCTTAACAAATTCTTTAAATTCTTCAAATCTTTCCGTATGTTCTTCGATAAACGTATGATCCAGATAATCCTTTTCAATGAGTAGATTAGCCACTGTATAAAGAAGCAGCAGGTCACTTCGCCATTTCAGACCATACCAGTGATCCGCATTCATAGCTGTTTCTGATTTTCTTGGATCAATAACGATAACTTTATGTCCAGGAACTTTATTCTCTCGCACTCTTCCCCACAAAATCGGATGCGCAACAACCGGATTGGAACCGATAAAAATAATGGTATCTGAAAGTTCTAAGTCATTTAAAGTAAATCCCGGTGCATCAAATCCATAACTCTGTTTATGTGCCACAACGGCTGTTGCCATACAAAGGCGGGTATTGCCATCCACGTTGGCTTTCAAATAATTACGCATGACATGACCAAAAAGAGCAAATTCTTCAAGCGTCAACTGTCCTGTACTGATCCCTGCCACACTTTCCTGTCCATACTTTTCCTGAATTTCTTTTAATTTATCTGCAACATGAGAAAATCCTTCCTCCCAGGAAACTTCTTTGTAAGTTCCATCTGCCTGACGGATTTTTGGCAGACTGTTTGGTTTTACCGTTGTCTGCTGTTTGTCCAAAGATAATCCTTTAATACAACTGAAACCATCATTGACAGGATATCCCGGTGTAGGTACAACTTTAACAATTCGATTATTTTCCACATAGAAATCCAGGTTACAGTCGATGGCACAGTAATTACAGGTTGATTGTATTTTTTTCATATATTTCACCTCGCTTATCGGTCAAAATGAATACCACTCCAGTAAACACATTCTTTCATGATGGTTTCCGGCATCAATTCCACACCTTCAAGCGCCCATTTCTTGTATTCTTCAAAGCCAACACGATCGATAATGTAACCAATATGTTCTTTTCTGCCTGGTGCATCTGGAGAAATATATTTATCAACGAATTTATATGTATTGAGGATGATCTTGATAATATTTTCCGCATCTGCCCAAACAAGGAAGTCCTCACCTAAACGTGGATTACGTTTTCCTGTTCTTCCCATGATGGTAAGCTTATAATATTTTTTCTTGCTTCGAGTAAATGCGCGTGTCGGACATTTTGTCACACATACACCACAGCCCACACATTTTTCTTCATCACGGACAATCTTATAATTTTCCACACGAAGGGCATTAACCGATAAACTCTTACAACCTTTCACGCATGCCTGGCAATTGACACATCGAGAAGGATCATACTGAGGCATTGTCATACCAATAATACCGAAATCATGCATTCTTGCTTTGCCACAGTCATTTGCGCAGCCTGTAAGACCAATCTTAAAATGAAGATCATTTGGAAAAACAGACTTTTCAATCTTCTTTGCCAATTCCGCTGTATTATAATTAGCAAATGGACAGACATTATTTCCAATGCATGCACTAATATTTCTTGTTCCGGATGCCGGATACCCCGTCATCGGAACATCCTGATTAATGTCTAATGTTTCAATGATTGGCTGAAGCTTTTCGTTAATGACGTCCATGTCTTCGAGGCGAATGCCCTCAATCTCAAATCCCTGACGGGTTGTCAAATGGACAAAACCATTTCCATAAGTCTGGGCGATTTCCTGTATAACACCAAGCACTTCTGCATTTAAATAACCGCCCGGTACACGGATACGAGAGGCACCGATTCCGCGTGCTTTGGTAACTCGGAATGCATTCTTTTTTAATTTTTTTGTATTAATATCTAATCCCATACCGCTACCTCCTAATCGATGAGTTCTTTGCCGTCTACATAGTTAAATACCGGACCATCCAGACATACATATGTGGAACCAATCTTACAGTGTCCGCATTTTCCAAGACCACAGCACATTTTTCTTTCATGGGAAATCCAGATATTCTTCTCTGGCACGCCAAGTTTTAAGATTTCCATAACAGTAAATTTAATCATGATTGGAGGGCCAACACAGATAAAGGATGTATTTTCAATATTTTCAAACTTTAATTCCGGGATATATTTTGTCACCATACCCACAGGACCTTCATACCCTTCCGGTGCTGTATCTACGGTCTGGATAACATTCATATGCTCATTCCAGAACAAAAAATCATCTTTGAACAATACATCTTTTGGAGATTTAAAACCAGCGATCAAAGTTGTGCTTACTGCATCTTCCTCATGATGTGCGAAATGATTTACCACGCCGCGCACAGGAGAAAGGCCTGTACCTCCGGCAATAATTACAAGCTCTTTGCCTTTATAATTCTCAATATCAAATCCATTGCCATATGGTCCACGGATAAAGAACTGATCACCTACATAGTTTTCAAAAATCTCGTTGGTTACTTTTCCAACACGGCGGATTGTGAAATCAACCGTTCCCTCACCAATGCCGCTGACAGAAATTGGTGCTTCTCCATACTTTGGAATGGAAATTTCAAAAAACTGTCCCGGTTTCACATCGCCTTCAAATGTCATTCGGAACGTGTACTCTAAATCTGTATGTTTAATTACTTCTTTGATAGTTGAAAGCTGGGGAATGTAATGATTTTTCATGCTTCATCTTCCTCCTTTGCTAAACGATTCACGCAGTTTGAATAAGAAATGTATTCTGGACAGACATCATCACATCTTCCACAGCCCACACACATTGGATATCCAAAACGTTTTTCGTAATCGTAAATCTTATGCATCACTTTAAAACGCATACGGTCTCCCTGTTTCTGACGAAATCCATGACCACCTGCCATTTCTGTATATCCATCGACCTGACACGATGCCCATACTCTTCGCCTTTCACCAACTTTGGCATTGTCTTTGTAAAAAATATCCTGCATTGTAAAACAGGTACAGGTTGGACAAACAAAATTACATCTTCCGCAACCAATGCAGCGATCTCCGTATTCCTGCCAGATTGGTTTTGTGAAACTTTCGTTGGAAAGATTTTTTGGAAGTCTCACTTTTTCAATATTTTCTTTCACGTAGTCCGGTGTTACATCCAGCGGATTGCCTTCTGCTTTTACATCATCTTCTAACGTCTGATCTTTTACATCCATATAAACATGTTCTTCATCCACCTTGATGTATGCATCATAATTATCGGCTTTGTTTGTATTCATGCTCACACAAAAACCAGATGCACATGTGGTCTCACATCCCATAAGAATAAATTTTGCCCGTTCACGAATTCTTGCATAATAAAAATCCTCAAATCCATTCTTAAGGTAAATCTGATCCAAACGTTTGACTGCATGCAGATCACAGGAACGCAAAAAAATCAGAATATCTTTCTCTGGTCCTTTTGGAATCATTGTCTGATCCTCAGTAAAATAAAATAAGGTTTCACTGATTGCCAACAAAATTTCCTTGAAAGAATAATCCGACTTTTTGTTCCACACGATGTCATCTAAATTGTCTACTTTTCCATATCGGATAATATCTGTATCCGAAAAACAGCCTTCACCTTCCATCAACTTTGGTGCAAAAACATCATATTTTTTTGTCCATTGACAGAAGATAGCCTTTGCTTTTGTCTTTGAGAATTGGTATCCCATCGTACGCCTCCTCCTTTTGCTTATGACATTTTCTTGTCTTCTGCTCCTATTTCTTTATTTTGTCATTTATAATTTTATCGAAATGATTTACAAAAAAATACGGGGAATCCCCTAGTCTAAACTCAGGAATTCCCCTATTTTTGATGTTTTATCTATCTTAACTTTTCCTTTAACTGAAGCACTTTCTCTTCAATCATGCGAATAGTCTCCAAAAACACTTCATCCGCTTTTCCACTCGGATCATCCAGCCCCCAGTCTTCCATATACTGGCTCTTTACATACGGACAGGTCACATTACATCCCATAAGAATGACCACATCGGGATTCGGAATATCTTCAATCAGCTTATTATACTGTGTTTCTTCCATATCGACTCCATGAACCTGTTTCATAAGTCTTACAGCATCCGGATTGATGTGATCTTTTAATTCGGTCCCTGCCGAATAGCTTTCAAACACATCTGATGCCAGCTTTTTACCTAATGCTTCTGCCATCTGACTTCTACAGGAGTTATGCACACATATAAAGGCAACCTTTGGCTTTCCCCCACACATAACTGTTGGTTTATCTGTTCTACAAATTGAAATTATTGCTTCCACAAACTGGTTTGCCTTTTCTGTATGAATACCGTGCCCACAATCAAATTGCTGTATTTTCATATTATCAATCAAGGCATTGACTCTCTGCAAATCTTCATCAGACAATGCTCCTTGCAACAAACCATTTTCACCAATCGTTGTCTTTGCTTTCATAAACAGAGTTTTGCATTTGATTTTAGAAAGAAGGTCATTGTAATCAACAGTGTCATTGAACGAATCGTTATAAAAGGCTTCTCC
>JAEIGA010007419.1_pt1 | contig 16671 bp, 8 predicted proteins | sample 9270691 | NCBI WGS metagenome assembly JAEIGA01 (sample SAMN17057246, study PRJNA624740) | gut metagenome | biome: biome; isolation source: fecal sample | host: Bos grunniens | place: China: Xizang | collected 2019
ATGCGGTTGTAGCCATCGCCCGGAGCCACAATCTTGAAACGCTGGTTGGGATTTGACGGCTCATAGTTCCACTGAACAGGATGCCCCACTCCGGGTGCCATGTCCATTGCCTTGCCCGATGTAGGATTCACAAACGAGAACACACCGTCGACCTCTGTGGGATACATGGCCCACTCCTGCCCGGCACTATTCTCGTTGCCATCGGCAAAAATTATACGCGCATCATTGTTGACATTGTCACCGTTGGAGAGAAATTTCCCGTTAGCAAAATTCTCAATACGGTATACCGTAACTGTTTCCACTGTCGGTTTTAGTTCCTGAGCTACAAGTTGCTGCAAAGGAAGAAGCAATGCAAGCAGTGCCCAAAAGAGATGAGATATCCTTTTCATATTTATTTGTATTTATATTTCATGTAAATGCAAAAATAACATAAAATAATGAATTTAAAAGAATAACTTGTGGTTTTCATATTGTTCGTTTATTTTTGCATAAAAGGACAAATAAAAACACAAGATATGAAATCCATCAAAAGAATCATGCAAGCTGCAACTGCAGCATTGTTGCTTGTAGCGCCAACAGTTACAAAGGCACAGTACACACCTACCGCCGAGAACCTGAAATCGCGTCAGGAGTTTGCCGACAGCAAGTTCGGAATCTTCATCCACTGGGGCATATACAGTATGTTCGCTCAGGGCGAGTGGTACTTGCAGAACTACCCCATTGACAAGGCCGAATATGCCAAGGCTGCCGATGCGTTCTACCCCCACCGTTTCAATGCCAAGGAGTGGGTAGCTGCAATCAAGGATGCCGGTGCAAAGTACATCTGCTTCACCAGCCGCCACCACGACAGTTTCTCAATGTGGGACACAGAGCAGAGCGAATACAACATTGTCGATGCTACCCCATTTGGCCGCGATGTTATCAAGGAACTTGCCGAGGAGTGCCACAAGCAGGGCATCAGACTGCACTTTTACTATTCACATATCGACTGGGCGCGCGACGAATACCCACTCGGGCGCACAGGAACAAGAGTCATTGGCCGCGTAAAGGAGAATGCCGACTGGCCTGCATACTATGACTTCATGAACAAGCAGCTCACCGAGCTCCTCACCAACTATGGCGAGGTTGGTGCAATATGGTTCGACGGCAAGTGGGACCGCGACCAGGACAGCATACCATTCAACTGGCAGCTCGACGAGCAGTATGCCCTTATACACAGCCTGCAGCCGGCCTGCCTCATCGGCAACAACCACCACGAGACTCCATACCCTGGCGAGGACATACAGATTTTCGAGCGCGACCTGCCGGGCGAGAACAAGGCCGGACTCAGCGGACAGAGCGTGAGCCGCCTGCCACTCGAGACATGCCAGACCATGAACGGCATGTGGGGCTACAAGCTTGTTGACCAGAACTACAAGAGCACAGAGACACTCATCAGACTGCTCGTGAGTACATCGGGCAAGGGTGCAAACCTTCTACTCAATGTAGGTCCACAGCCCAACGGCGAAATCCCGGCAACCGCACTTGCTCGCATGAAGGAGATGGGTGAATGGACACGCGCCAACGGCGAGACCATCTACGGCACAACAGCCGGAGACATCCCTGCACAGGAGTGGGGAGTGACAACACGCAAGGGCGACCGTCTTTTCGTGCACATCTTCGACTGCAAGGAGAAAGAACTGACACTGCCACTCGGCTGCAAGGTGAAAAAGGCATTCACATACAGCGACAAGCAGCCAGTCATGTTCAACAAGACAAACGATGGTGTAAAGCTTATGTTCAACGAAGTGCCGACAGGTATTGACTACATCGTAGAATTGATTACAGAGTAACAGAACTTAAAAGCAAGACATTGTCCCACTGTTTTAGGGGGACGAGTAAAGCGGAGGGGGTACAATCCTATGAGAACACTTGAAATCTGTGCGGGAAGCGTTGAGAGCGCAATTGCAGCACGCGACGGCGGTGCAAGGCGCATTGAACTTTGCGCAGCACTGGAGATTGGCGGCGTCACACCGTCGGCAGGCCTCATTGCTGAGGCGCGAAAGATAGAGGGACTGGTGCTGAATGTCATCATCCGTCCACGCGGCGGCGATTTCCTATACAATGAGTATGAGATTGCCTGCATGGAGCAGGACATACGCACCTGCAAGCAGCTTGGAGTTGACGGCGTTGTAATAGGCGCACTCACAGCCGATGGCGACATTGACACAGCCACCTGCAAACGCCTTATTGATGCGGCCGACGGAATAAGCGTGACATTTCACCGCGCATTCGACATGTGCCGAGAACCACGCAAGGCTTTGGAGGAACTCATCGCACTTGGTTGCGACAGGGTGCTCACATCGGGACAGGCTGCAACAGCCCAGGCCGGGATTCCGCTATTGAAGGAACTTGTGGAACAGGCTGCAGGGCGCATAATAATAATGCCAGGATGCGGAGTGAGCAGCGCAAACGCAGCAACAATCCTGCAAGCTACTGGCGCAACGGAAATCCATGCATCGGCACGCAAGAGCGTGGGTAGCGGTATGCTGTTCCGTCACAGTGGTGTCTCGATGGGCAACCCCGACAGTGATGAATTCGCACGCAAGGAGACCGATGTAAATGAAGTAAAAGCAATTGTAGATAGTCTCTACGAATAACACAGCTCTCCCCTTTACTTGCAAGGGGAGTGGCTGAAAGCCGAGGGGATAAAAACAAAAATATAAACGACACCATGAAACTGCTGAAGGAACGAATTCTAAAGGACGGCAAATGCCTCGAAGGAGGCATCCTCAAGGTCGATAACTTCATCAACCACCAAATGGACGCAGGGCTGATGATGGAGATGGCAAAAGAGATTGTCGCCCGTTTCAAGGAAACAGCCATTGACAAGGTCATTACCATTGAGGCAAGCGGTATTGCACCGGCTATAATGGTTGCCTACCTGTTGGATGTACCAGTGGTATTTGCCAAAAAGAAAGTACCAAGTACAATGGAAGGCATCCTCAGGAGCGAGGTATTCTCGTTTACCAAAAGCCGTTCATACAACATCTGTCTTTGCGAAAGCTATCTGCAGAAAGGCGAGCGTTGCCTTTTTGTAGATGATTTCCTTGCCAACGGCAATGCTGCATTGGGCATGATAGACCTTGCATCTCAGGCCGGCGCAGAGATTGTGGGAATGGCATTCCTTGTTGAGAAAGGTTTCCAAGCCGGCGGCAAGATTCTCCGCGACAAAGACATTCACATTGAGTCACTTGCAATCATTGAAAGCCTCGACAACTGCGAGATAAAGATTAAGGATTAACAAAGACTTTTATAGAAAGAGTGTGAGCAACCAATCGGTTGCTCACACTTGCTTTATACTATAACATTAATCAAAGTTTCTTCAACACCTTGACCAGTTGCTCTCCAAGACCTATTGAATAGCCCTGTGACACAAAGACAACGCGGTTGAAGGTGTCGGCAACAAGAATCAACGGACGGTTAGGATTCTTAAGCTTCATGTTTGTCACAATCTCGTTGTAGATCTTGTCATTGACATCGGTTCCCCACACCACTGTCGATGGCAAATTGGGGAAGTCGTTGACAAAGCGGCCAGCCTCGTCCTTGTCACGGAAAAGGAGCACCATCTTCTGCCCCCACTTCTCAAATTCCTCCTTATATGGCATTACATCGCGCAGAAAGTGGTTGGTGGGCTCGCTACCGGGGGCAATTACAGCAATGATATAATAACCACGACCTGTTGCCGAGAGCAATGAGCGTTCGCGGCCTTCGGTTGTGTCATAGAAGATATTCTCGCTGTTGAAATCACCAATGACCTGGAGTTCCTCGCTGCTCTCGCGCTGGACATATTTAATGAGACGCTCCTTGCCATTCCTTACTGTAAAGAATGTCAAATGGGCAAGCACGCTACCGTCGGCCATACGGGTACCTGTCATCATGAAATAGTGACCTGTGTCCATTGTTGTTCCATCCTTGAGCAATGACTCCCATGTGACTCCCTCCTCAGGGTAACCGAGAAGCTGCAGACGACCATCGACAATCTTTGATATTGAGAAATGAGAGTAGTAGCGTGGATTGTCATTGAAGCGTGTCGGGGTGTATGTTGCCCTCAATGTACCCTGTGGAGCATTCCTTATCTCTGTTGCCGCGGCATCAAAGTTCACATCAATCCACTTGTAGTTCTCCATGTACTGTGTCTTGCCTGTAACCTCGTCAATACGCGCCGGGATACCCATTGCACGCGCTCCCGAAACGAAGAAGATGTCACGCGAATGTGGGTCGGCAATGCGCATCTCCCACACTCCCTTGGGTGACATGCAGAGCGAAAGCGGATTCCATGAGCCATCGACCTTGATGTTTTCGCGGCACCATTTCACCCAACGCTGCGGGTCACCGGCAAAGAAGCGTCTCTCGTCATAGTTGAACTGTTCCTTGAAGAATGCCTTGTATGGGGTTATCATCTCATTGCTGACACGGGGATTGAGAATGTAATTGCGATAGTCCTCGTCAATGGCACCGTTGCGGGCGGTGTTCTCCAGATGATCATAAAGGACATCCAGGCTTACATCGCGCAAGTCCTTCTCCGATATCACTGACAAAAGATAATAGGCAAGGGCGAGTTTTTCTTGCGGCTGGCTAGCCAAGAACTCCTTTATAGTCCCGTGATTACCGCGTGACTTGAGTATCAACTGCACCAGATTGCGTTCATGCAAGCCGTTGAAACCAAGGAACTGGGCAAACATCCCGGCCTCCTCGGGGGTGATGAATGTAGCTACATAGGCGTTGCGTATTGAATCCTCGCGGGCAAAACGACGGGCATTCTCGACAGCCTGTTTCTCGCTGACATAAGGGACATTGTTGCGCTCACTTGGAGGAACAATGTTCATCTCGATTGTCGCCCTGTAACCGGGTTTCTTGTCAACGACAAGCACTACATCCTTGTCCTTGCCGGCTGTAAACTTGACAAAACCGAAACGGTCATCAACGGCAGCCCAGGCAACCATGTCGCCATAACCCGATGTAATTGTCGCATTGCCATTGGCATCGGTGGTCTTGGTGGCAGCCGTGAAGAATTCGGCATAGTTGTAAATCTTGAACTCGACCTCTGTCTCCAATGGTGCACCGTTCTCATCAACAACGCTAACGGTAGTTGTCACAACAGGTGCATAGTTTGCTGTCACATTTATCTCGGTATAACATGGAGTGATACTCAACACCTCCTCGGGGCCATCGTAGCTGCCGAAGACATTGGTGTGCATGAGCATTCCGCGCGATGCCGGAGCATTGAACCAGGCCAGGTCAAGCACTGGCTCGGGCTCACAAGCACCAAGAAAATGCCACTCGCCATCGACCCACGCCTCAACCCATGCATGGTTGTTGTCGGTATGTGCCCAACGGGGAGTATAGACCTGACGGGCAGGGATTCCCACTGCACGCAGGGCTGCAACGGTGAATGTAGATTCCTCGCCACAGCGGCCATACGCAGTGCGCACTGTTGCCAAAGGTGAACTTGTTCGTATGTCGCTTGGTGTGTATGTTACCTTCTCGTGGCACCAATGGTTGACCTCAAGTACCGCATCGCGCATAGAAAGATTCTTCACCCTCTCCTTCAGTTCCTTATAGAACACCTCGCGACTATTGTCGAGATTCTCATTGTTCACCCTGACAGGCAGCACAAAATGCATGAACTCCCTTACCGGAACACTGTTTCCCCAAGGCATCTCGGCACGCGCCTTCAAGGCATACTCAACATTATTCAGGTGGAACGCGGCACTGTAATCGGCTATGTCGGGAAGCGGCATATAGGCATACAGGAACTGCATTGCCTGCAGTTTGCTGCCGGTCAATGTGCCGAATATGTCAAAATAACCGTTATCGGTCACAACTTCGCGTCGTGCCTCGAAATCCTTTGCAATCTTGCCTGTACTGTCCAAGTTCTCCTCTGCAGTCAACTGCATGAAAGACAGCATTGCTGCCATCAGAATCATATATCTTTTCATAGTCAATAATTTTCTTTGTGTAAATATAGACATTATTAATCATTCAAAAGGCAAATATCGGGATTAATTCATGCTTTTGCACACATTTTACCCCTAACAGCAACCAAGAATGAAGTTTTTTTAATATTTTTGGACTCGATTAATCGTTACCCCAAGGTGAGCAAGAACGAAAAGACCATATCTATAAAGAGACTACTCCACTGGTTGTGGAGCAACTCAAGAGGAGTGCGCAAACAGGCCGCTGCAAACACGGCCATTGGATTGCTCGATGTAGTGTGCCAGCTCCTATGGGTGCTTGCCTGCAAGCACGCAATAGACATAGCGACGGGTATCAAGGAGGGAGCACTTTCAACAACAGGAATAGTCATAGCAGTGCTGATGCTACTCCAGATTGCATCGCGCGCTGCAAGCAGATGGATACATGCCGTGACCGGAAACAAGATACGCAACAAGATGCGCCGTGCAGTCTTTGCAAGATTGCTGAGATGCGATTGGATGCACCTGCAGAGACACCACACCGGCGACCTCACCAACAGACTCGAGGGCGATGTATCAAGCATCACCACACTAATGACCGAGGTTATACCCGCTGCCATTGTGGCGGGAGTACAGTTGTTGGCATCGTTCGTACTGCTGTTTGTCATGAGCCCCATACTTGCAGTTGCAATCTTCATCATCCTGCCGATATGCCTGGCATTGAGCCGCGTATATATAAAGAAAATGCGCAAACTGAACCGCGATGTACGCGAAAGCGACAGCCGCATACAGTCGGTACTGCAGGAGAGCCTGCAGCATAAGGAACTGATTAAATCGCTTGAGCAGAACGATTCGACCGAGGAGCAGTTGTCGAAACTGCAGAACCGTCTTCAGGCCCAGGTTACCCACCGCACGAAGTTCTCACTCGGCGCATACACGCTCATACAGCTAGGCTTTGCAGCCGGCTATGTCATTGCATTCATATGGGGTGCAGACAGCCTGCAGGAGGGAGCGATAACATATGGTACAATGACGGCATACCTGCAGCTGGTGGGGCTAATCCAACGCCCGACAATGGATTTGAGCCGTTACATACCGGGCATTGTAACATCACTCACTGCAGCCGAGCGTCTCTATGAGCTTGAGGATATCCCTATTGAGCAGCAGGGCGATGCGGTAATACTCGAGGAGACTGCCGGCGTGCGCTTCACCGATGTGACATTCAGATATGAAGAGGGCAAACGATTCATACTCAATAAATTCTCCTTCGATTTTCCGCCAAACAGCAGCACAGCAATTGTGGGCGAGACCGGTGCCGGAAAGACAACTCTCATCAGATTGCTCATCGCGCTCATAAACCCGCAGAGCGGCAGCATAGAACTATACAACGGCAAGGAGAAACACGAGTCATCGACACTCACCCGCCGCAACTTCGTATATATTCCACAAGGCAACAGCCTGGTGAGCGGAACCATCAGGGACAACCTGCTCATGGGCAACCCTGAGGCGACCGAGGAGCAGATGAAGGCAGCGCTGCACATTGCCTGTGCCGACTATGTGCATGAACTGCCCGACGGCATGGACAGCCACATTACCGAACGGGGAGGAGGCTTGAGCGAAGGGCAGGCACAACGCATTGCCGTGGCAAGGTCTATCCTGCGCCCGGGAAGCATCCTCATTCTCGACGAGGTAACATCTGCTCTCGACGAGGCAACCGAGCAGGAGATGCTCAAACGATTGACCCAAAGCCAGATTGGCAAGACGCTCATTTTCGTTACGCACAGGCCTGCAGTCATAGACTATTGCGGCCAGGTGCTCAGGATTGAGAGAACCGAGAAAAAGCAACAATAAAAAGACACCCGCCAAGGGTGTTTTTATATTATTTAACAACAACACAATAAAAACGCATATTTGCCGTTTTAACAAAGATAAATTACACAAGAGAACCATCATGATTGAATATTTGAGAGGAGAACTTGCCGAATTGACACCTGCAACAGCCATTGTGGAGTGCTGTGGCGTGGGATATGAGACAAGCATCACCCTTAACACATACAGCGCACTCCAGGACAAGAAAAGCGTAAAACTGTATATCTATGAGGTTATCCGCGAGGATACACACCAACTTTTCGGTTTCAGCCAGAAGGAGGAACGCGAACTTTTCCTGTTGCTCATTTCGGTATCGGGCATCGGAGGCAACACTGCACGCACAATATTGTCGGCATTCACCGTGAACGAGCTGTGCGAGGCAATCTTCACCGGCAATGAGGCTGCCATAAAGAGCGTGAAGGGAATTGGCCTGAAAACTGCCCAGCGCATAATCATTGACCTCAAGGACAAGATAAAGGGCATTGGCAGCAGCGTGCATGGCACAACAGCAGCGGTTGTTGCACCAAACAATGATGTCATCGACGGTGCTGTATCGGCACTCATCATGCTCGGCTTTCCATCGGCAGCCACCAACAAGGTGGTACAGGCCATTGTGAAGAGCGAGCCGTCCGCTACCATCGAGCAGGTCATCAAACTGGCTCTTAAGCAACTCTAAACATACCCTTCACACATGAGCAAGCGCACATCGATACTCATCACCCTTCTTTTCGCGACAATGACAATTCTCGCGCAGGGGAATGTGCGCAATGACTCAGTGCGCAAAGCAGCAAGGGAGAGGAACAGGGCAAGAGCAAACAGGGAGGTTACACAGGACACCATTCCTGCACGCTACCCTATTGCCGAGACAACCCCGACAAAGCTCGAAGATGTCCAGCAGCACACAATGAACCTGAAGACACCGTCGAACATTGTCACCGACACAATCTACAACGAGAAAGAGAGCACCTACCAGCTGAACACACGCCTTGGCCAGGGTTCATTGCTCACAGCACCTATACTGCTCACCCCCGAGGAGTATATGAAGTGGCAGGAGAGAGCCTCCATGAACAAATACTTCAGAAAGAAGAACCATGAGCTGTGGGAGAGTTCAAAAAGCAAGAACAAGTTCGACTTCACCGACATGCACTTTGACCTTGGCCCAGCCGAGAAAATATTCGGCCCCGGTGGCGTGCGTGTAAAGACACAGGGTAATGCCGAGCTGAAAATAGGCTATTCGATACAGTCAATCGACAACCCGGCCTTGCCATCGCGTAGCCGCGTGACAAACAGTTTCGACTTTGACGAGAAAATAAACCTCAATGTAAGGGGAAGCGTCGGCGACAAGATGAACATGGACTTCAACTACAACACCGAAGCAACATTCAGTTACGATGCCAAGAAAATCAACCTGAAATATGACGGCAAAGAGGACGAAATCATAAAGCTCCTTGAAGCCGGAAATGTATCATTCCCTACAAACTCGAGCCTCATCAAGGGCGCCTCGTCGCTGTTCGGTGTGAGGGCCGACCTGCAGTTCGGCAAGCTGCTGTTGCAGACCGTTGTTTCGCAAAAGACATCGAACAGCACAGTGGTGAACTCAAAGGGCGGTACACAGCTCACCACATTCGAGATTGAGATCACCAACTATGACGAGAACAAGCACTTCTTCCTCGCGCACTACTTCCGCGACAACTATGACCGTTCGATGTCACAGTTGCCCACTATCCTTTCGGGCATAAACATCAACCGCATCGAGGTGTGGGTAACCAACAAGACAAGCGACTACAACAACCCACGTAACCTTGTCGCCTTTACCGATATTGCCGAGAACCGCCACATAAGCAACCAGATATGGAATGCGAGCGGAAATATGGCTATCCCACACAACAATGCCAACGACCTGTATGCGCAGATGAGTTCCACATATGCCGGAATACGCGACATTGACCAGGCAAACAATATCCTGAACAATATCGACGGCATAAACGGCGGCCGCGACTACGAGAAACTGTCGAACGCGAGACTTCTTTCATCATCGGATTATACCCTGAACCGCGAACTCGGTTTCATCTCATTGAAGACACCGCTGCGCGCCGACGAGGTGCTTGCTGTTGCCTATGAATATACATACGGCGGACAGACCTACCAGGTCGGTGAGTTCTCGAACGATGTAAAGGAGTCAAAGACCACATTATATGTAAAGCTCATCAAGCCAAATGCATGTTCGCCCAACAACGGTTGTTGGGATCTTATGATGAAGAATGTCTATGCGCTTGGCACACGCAACCTGCAAAGCGCCAACTTCAAGCTCGATGTATACTACGCAAGCGACAGTCTTGGAACAAACATCACATACCTGCCCGAGACTGAGCTGAAGGGCATGACTCTGCTCCAGTTGCTTGCCCTCGACAGGCTCGACAGCAACAACACCAAGGAGAACCCCAACGGTGTATTCGACTTTATACAGGGCTACACAGTGGATGCGGCATCGGGACGAATCTTCTTCCCGTCGGTAGAGCCTTTCGGCGACTATCTTGAGAACAAGATCGGCAATTCCGCACTCGCCGACAAGTATGTATTCCACGAACTGTATGATTCGACAAAGACCATTGCCAAACAGATTGCCGAGAAGGACAAGTTCTACCTTATAGGAGAGTACACCGGTACCGCTGCCAATGTCATACAGACCGGTTCGACAAATATTCCCCGTGGTTCGGTGGTAGTGACAGCCGGCGGTGTGACACTCGTTGAGAACAGCGACTACCAGGTGGACTATTCATCTGGAACAGTGACAATCCTGAACCAGAACATCATTGATGCCGGTACCAATGTACAAGTGTCGCTCGAGAGCAATACAATGTTCAACATGCAACGCAAGACGGTGCTGGGAATGAACTGGAAGTATGATTTCTCGGATGATTTCAAGTTCGGAGGTACGCTCATGTCGCTGTCCGAAAAGCCATTGACATCAAAGGTTGATATGGGTTCAGAACCACTGAACAACTTCCTGTGGGGTTTCAACCTGTCATGGAAAAAGCAGAGCCAGTGGCTCACCAACATGATTGACCGCCTGCCGCTCATCAGTTGTACGGAGCCATCGTCAATAAGCCTCTCGGCCGAATTTGCAAGACTGGAGGCCGGAACATCAAAGGAGGTACAGAGCGAGGCATCATACATCGATGACTTTGAGAACACCGAGAACGGCATCGATATCTCGTCGCCATCGCAATGGATACTCTCGTCACTGCCATACGGCATGACATACAGCAACCTCACTAACGACATACGCACCGGTTACAACCGCGCACGCATCAGCTGGTACAGCATTGACCCGCTTTTCACACGCCGCAGTTCGTCACTGACACCGGCACACATAAAGAGTGATATAGAACAGCTATCGAACCATTATGTACGCGAGGTCTATGAGCGCGAGCTATACCCCAACAAGGAATCGACATACGGCGAGTCATCGACTCTCTCGATTCTGAATGTGACATACTACCCCGATGAACGAGGTCCCTACAATCTTGACCCCGATGTAGATTTTGAAGGAAAGCTCAACGACCCGGCAAAACGCTGGGGCGGTATCACACGCATGCTCACGACGACCGACTTTGAAGGCGCGAACATACAGTACCTGGAGTTCTGGATGCTCGACCCGTTCATCTATGAGCAGGCGGACATGGGCGGTGAACTATACTTCAACCTGGGCGAGGTTTCGGAAGATGTCCTGAAGGACAGCAAGAAGTTCTACGAGAACGGTTTGCCTGCAAACGGAAACAACTACGAGTTTGAGGAGACCGCGTGGGGACGCGTACCCACCAACACCAGCCTTGTATATGCATTTGACAACAACTCCGAGAGCCGCGACCAGCAGGATACCGGTCTCAACGGACTAAACAGCGCCGATGAGGCAGAGCACCCCACATACAAGGCTTATCTTGACGCTATCAGAGGCCGTGTACGCCAGGAGGTATATGACAGCATTGCCGCCGACCCTGCCGGTGACAACTATCACTATTTCCGTGGCAGTGACTACGATGCCGAGCAACGCGGCATCATTGAGCGTTACAAATACTTCAACAACAGCGAGGGCAACTCGCCAAGCGATTCGGGCAGCGACTACAGCAGCGCTGCAAAGACCACACCCGATGTGGAGGATGCGAACCAGGATTTCACTATGGATGAATACGAGAACTTCTTCCAGTATAGAATATCGCTTCGCCCCGAGGACATGCAGGTTGGCCGCAACTACATCACCGACAAGCGCACCGTTACAACAAAGCTACGCAACGGCAACAGCGAAAGCGTGAACTGGTACAAGTTCCGCATTCCAATTGACGAGTACGAGAAGGCTGTGGGTTCAATACGCGATTTCACATCAATCCGCTTCATCCGCATGTACATGACACAGTTCCAGAAACCGGTCACACTGCGTTTCGCGACAATGAAGCTTGTGCGCGGAGACTGGCGTCCATACCTGCAGCCAATTGCATCGAAGAACAACACTGCGCCTACGATGTCGGGCGAATTCACCACATCGGCGGTGAGCATTGAGGAGCACGGCGACCGCAAGCCTGTGAACTATGTACTGCCTCCGGGAGTGACACGAATCATCGACCCAAGCCAGCCACAGTTGCGCCAGGACAATGAGCAGGCACTCGCACTGAACATCAACAACCTTGGCAGCAAGGAGAGCCGCGCCGTGTACAAGAAAAGCAACCTCGACATTCGCCAATACGAGCGCGTCCAGCTGTTCATCCACGCCGAAGCGCCCGAAATAGATGCCACACAGCTTGGCAACAATGACATTTCGCTGTTTGTGAGATTCGGTTCGGACTACAAGAGCAACTATTATGAATATGAAGTGCCGCTGACCATTACACCACATGGTTCATACGACGGCAACAGTTCGGTAGCTGCAGCTGTGGTGTGGCCACAGGAGAACATGATTGATATCCCACTCAACAGACTCACCGAGATAAAGACACGCCGCAACACACTGCGCAACAGCAATGCCGAAGGCGTTACGAACACCACCATATACAGCGAGTATGACAGCGAAATTCCAAAGAACAGGATCAGCGTCGTCGGCAGCCCATCACTTGGACAGGTCAAGGTTATGATGATTGGTGTACGCAACAACAGTTCAAGCAGCAAGTCGGCTATCATTTGGGTAAACGAGATGCGCCTCATCGGCTTCAACAACAAGAGCGGTTGGGCTGCACAGGGTAACCTGAACATCAAGCTCAGCGACCTGGGCTCGTTTGCGGCACAAGGAAATATTGAGACTGCCGGTTTCGGTGGACTCGAGGAGAAACTGTCGGCACGCCGCAAGGATGACCACTACCGCTACTCGCTCACGGGAACTGTCGATTTCGGCCGTTTCCTTCCACGCTCGTTCAAGGTTTCGGTACCTACATACTACTCGTTCACCGAGGAGGTTACATCGCCGCTCTACAGTCCATATGACACTGACCTTGAGTTTGACGATGTGCTTGACTCGTATGATGAGATTGGCCGCGACTCGCTCAAGAACATTGCCGAGGTGCACTCAATAATGCGTAATTTCAGCATCAGCAACGCAAGGATAAACATCTCGAGCAAGACCCCGATGCCATATGACCCGGCAAACTTCAGTTTCAGTTTCTCACACTCAAGTACCGACAATAGCGGTAGTACCATAAGTTGGGAGAACAGACTCAACTGGAAGGCCTCGTTGAGCTACAACTACTCAAGCCCTATAAAGACAATCAAACCGTTTGCCAAGTCAAAGAACAAGTCAAAATGGTTCAAGATATTGAAAGATTGGGGTGTAAACCCGCTGCCGCAATCATTGGCGCTGAACACAGACATGACTCGTACATACCACGAGTTGCAGCGCCGTGACCTGCAATCAATACAGGAGAGCAACGAGATTCCGCTCACCTTCTCGCAGCAGTTCTACTGGAACCGCTCCATGGCACTGAAGTGGGACCCGACCACAAACCTCAGAATGAGCCTCAACACCGGCACTAATGCCGAGATTGAAGAACCGTTCGTGCCTGTAAACAAAGAGAGATACCCCAATGAATATGCCGCATGGAAGGACTCTGTAAAACACAGCCTGCTAAGGTTCGGTAGCCCACTGAGCTATCAACAGAGTTTCAATGCATCATATACATTGCCGCTGAACAAGTTGCCAATCTTCGAGTGGCTGACTGCCGACGGTTCATACGCAGCGACCTACAACTGGCAAAAAGGCAACACCATTTCGGGAGTGAATATAGGCAACAACATTGCCAACAAGCGCAATATCAGCCTGAAGGTAAACATGAACTTTGAGAAGCTGTACAACCTTGTCCCCTACCTCGAAGAGACAAACAAGCGTTTTGCAAGCAGCAAGAAGAACACCAAATCGAAGAAGAGTACCAAACCGAAAGTACAGAAGCCCAAAGCCTTTACAAAGGAGGTTCGCCTGAAAGCCGACACTACGACAACAGTGATCCACAACCTGAAGAACAAGAAACTTGATGTATTGGCACGCACAAAGAAGGGCGAGACATACAAACTCAAATACAAGGTTCTTGACGAGAACAAGATTCTCATCAAGAACAAGGAAGATATCGCCATCAAGGTTACCATCACGGCCAAGCCCAAGAACCCCGAACGCAGCAAATTCGCAAAGGCCATGCAGTATCCTACACGAGTGCTGATGATGGTGCGCAGTGCATCGTTCAACTATACCAATGCATATGCCATGAACCTGCCTGGATTCCTGCCAAGTGCAGGAGACATATTCGGCCAGAAAGGTGTTGATGGATTCTGCTCTCCCGGCCTTGACTTTGCATTCGGCCTCACCGGCGACAGCTACCTTGCAAAGGCACAGAGACGGAACTGGCTGCTGCGCAGTGACAGCATTGCGTCAATGGCAACATCAACAGCAGCCGAGGATTTGCAGGCACGAGTGACACTTGAACCATTCAGGGACTTCAAGATTGACCTCAATGCAAGCTGGACACGCAACCAGAGCAAGAGCATACAATTCATGTATGAGGGCATGCCGACGAATGAGTCGGGTGGATTCAACATGACCACAATCACCATTGGAACATCATTCGGTGGCGGTAGCGCAAGCAACAACTACCAGTCAAAGACATTTGACAAGTTCGTGGGCAAACTCGAGAGTCGCCGTCAGAGCCTTGAAGATACATACAAGGAGAGCGTTTATCCTGCATCGAGCATCCTTGCCGGACAAAAGTATGACCCGGCGAATGGTGCTGTCGACCAATATTCGGCCGATGTAATGATACCGGCATTCCTCGATGCATACACCGGCATTGGCGGAAACGACATTTTCCCAAGCATGTTCAGAATGCTTCCTAACTGGAAAATCAAGTATTCGGGCTTGTCAAAGTTGCCGTTCTTTGAAAAATATTTCAAGAGCGTGAACATTGAGCATGGATACAAGAGTGTATATGCCGTAGGTGCATACAGCACATACGCCACATACATGGAATACGACAAAGGCATTGGTTTTGTGAACAACACAACCACCGGAATGCCAATACCAAGCAGCCGTTACAACATCGGCGCAGTATCGATAAACGAAAGTTTCTCGCCACTCATTGGTATTGATGTCACAACAAAGAACAACCTTACCGTAGGTGCCAAGTTCATCAAGTCACGAATGATTAACCTGAGTCTTAGCGCCATACAGATGGTAGAGACACAGAACCAGGAGATTGCATTCAATTTTGGCTACAAGATATTGAATGTAAGACTGCTGGGCGGAGGCAACAAGGCAAACAAGAGCAAACAGAAGAGCAACGGAAACGACATCAACATCCGTGCCGACTTCTCGTTCAAGAGCCAGTCCTCCATCTGCCGCAGCATAGACAAAGGCACCACACAGGCAACAAGCGGAAACAAGTCGTTCAACTACTCATTGACAGCCGACTATGCATATAGCAAGATGCTGACATTCAGCCTCTACTTTGACGGACAACAGACAATACCGCTTATATCGACAAGCTCATACCCGACAACAACGATTGATTTTGGCGTAAGCATGAAATTCTCACTGACACGATAAAAAAGAAATATGAAGAAACTGTTCATTATAATGTTACTGGGCACGATGCCGTTGCTTGCACTATGCAGAAACCGTATTGTCGTATCCAAGAAAGCATTGATGCTATATGTGCTGAACGAAAAGGGCGACACTGTTTTCCAGCGCTCCATAGCCTGTGGCGAGAACCTTGGCAACAAGACCAGTATTGGCGACAAAAAGACTCCTGAGGGCGATTTCAAAATAACGAAGATGTATGATGCGACATCGTGGAAACACAACTTCGGCGATGGCAAGGGCACACGCATTGGAGCATACGGTCCACTCTTTTTCAGGCTGAATGTGCCGGGATTCAAAGACATTGGCATTCACGGCACAATCTTCCCCGAGAGCATAGGCACCCGCAGCAGCGAGGGTTGCATAAGAATGAGGAACGAGGACATAAAGGCACTGTACAGGTATTGCTACATTGGCATGCCGGTAACAATAGAGAAGGACGAATAATAGCAAAGACAAGCGCCAGATCGAGAACTCGCTCTGGCGCTTGATATATAGTCGATTTCAACCTTGCAGCCCTTTTGGCCCTTTATGCCCTTTTAGTCCTTATTAAACAAAAATTGCCAATCACTTTCCAAGCAATTGACAATTCCAAAAGTACACCTGACGGTTTCGACTTCGAACTACTATTGAAAGACCTTGACCTAATTTGGGAACTACGAAAATATATCCCAATAGGTCCGTATCGTTAAAAAACAGACAAGGTTGGTAATGGTATCAAATTGCAAAACACAATCA
>JAEIGA010007420.1_pt1 | contig 16671 bp, 13 predicted proteins | sample 9270691 | NCBI WGS metagenome assembly JAEIGA01 (sample SAMN17057246, study PRJNA624740) | gut metagenome | biome: biome; isolation source: fecal sample | host: Bos grunniens | place: China: Xizang | collected 2019
AACTGAATGAGTAGTTAAAGTTTACCGACCACGGAACATTCGGGTTTGTATAGTATAACCATCCTCCAGGTATATATTCACCTGTCATTGGATGGTAATAGATTCTTTGATAATAACTTGCCGCTCCTTTGGCACCACCTCCGCCTATCTCTCCTGTTCCATCATTTCCCTTGATAGCTCCATCGCCTGACAATGAATAAGACATAGACACACTTGCATTGGTAAGCCTGAGCAGACCCTGGCCTTCCTGAAGTGCGAAACGGTTGATTTTTCGACCGCTTGGGTTCTGCTTATCTACAAGTACCGCATAAGGGTCGAAATTGGCATTGGCGCTGATACCGAGTTTCTCAAATATTGAAGTCGACATTGTCACTCCCACGTTGCTCATATTCAATGAGTCAGCGAGGAAATTATAGCCGGTATTGAAGTTCAGCTGGTCAATCAGCTTCACTTTCTTAGATCCTGTTCCGGTAGTGTCGGCAAGATCCCTTACCTTAGCCTCGAAATTATTGCCTAATGAGAAGTTAAGAGAAGCTGTCTTTCCTTTTCCTGGATACGAATTCACCTGACCAGCATAGATGTTATAATCCTGAGTCTTTACCTGGCCGCTGGCGTCAGTATATGTCAATGTTCTCCAACCGTTAAAGTAAGTACCTTTTTCCGGGCTGAATGACGCACTGATAGAAGGGGAGACTACATGTCTGATTGCCTGAAGCTTACGATGTTTTCCGAAATTGAAGAGACCATATACGCGGGTACTCATAGAAATGGATCCGGAATAATTATGCGTAGCACCGAAGGCTCCGAAAGCCTTGCCCTTTATGTCTTCGACTCTTCCTGTTTCTGGATTATATTCCTTTTCCGTCTTTCTGAAGAACCAGTTCATTCCATACGAAACCGATGGAGTGATGTTAATGTATTTGAATGCGGTGAAATTAGGAAGACCGATCTGGAAATTATGCGCCATACCATTCTGGAACTTATCAATAAGTCCAGGCTGGCTGAATTCAGAGGCCTTGAAATTAATTCTGTTCTGAAGTACTGTATTGTATCCCAATGAGAATTTCTCATAGAATTTTTCCTTACCAACGCGGTTCTTTCTCTTGAAAGGATAGAATCTGTTGACAGAAAAAGTTACGTTAGGCAATGTGAACGAGTAAGAACTGTCTTTTGAGTTCTGGCTATGCAGGGCGTTGATCGAAAGGTTCAGTTTACCATTCCAGTTCTTCGAGTATGAAACAGATGATGAAATCTGATTCTGCAAAGCTTCATTTACGGACGTAGAGTTATATCTGTTGTTTGATGGACTGGAAAAGTTCACGGATGCAGAGAATGTTGTTCCTGGTCTTGCCTTTGAATCCTGTGAGTGGCTCCATCTTACACTGAAGTTCCTTGTCTGGAAAAAGTCGGTACTGCCTCGTTCGCCGGTCTGGTCGTTTGAATATGTAAGCGAGAAATTACCGTTGAATTTGTAATTGACTTTATATCTGGAGTTTATGTCAATAGCCCATGATCCGAGAGTGTAGATGTCACCGGTCACTGCAATATCGAAATAATTACCTATGACGAAATACATACCGAGATCTCTCAGATAGAATCCTCGGGAAGCCTCCTCTCCGAATGTCGGAAAAAGGATACCGGATGCTCTGTCCGGCCTGTCAGGAATGAAACCGAATGGAAGTACGATCGGGAACATCGGTACATCTTCGATAACTGCCCAGGCAGGACCGAATACAGTCTTCTGTGAAGGCTTTGTCATTACCTTGGCTGCAGTAAGATGAAGATAATAGTGAGGATGTTCACAGTCACACACGGTATATTTTCCTTTTGTGATGTTGATGGAGCGGTCCGGCATCATCTTGATATTCTTGCCATGGAGGATACCATCCTGCTCTTGTGTGAGCATATTCGTGATTCGAGCCTTTTGGGTGGCGAAGTTATATCTCACCTCTTCCATCTCATAAGAACTGTTTCCCTGGGTCATTACAGGGGCGCCGGTGATGACTCCTGTAGTGTCCTTAGTACCTCTTGCATATAGAGTGTTGGAGTTTAGGTCGTACTCCATGTAGTCAGCTGTAAGCTTCATGTTGCCGTATGTAACGGATGCGTCACCATAGTAATATATCATGCGCTTGCCATTGCTGAAGTCCTCTACAATTGAGTCTCTGGCGGCAGTGAATGCTGGTGCATCAAGTGAGCTCTTCTTCAGAAGGTCTACAGAATCCGCTCTTGCAATCGAATCATTGCGTGAAATTGAATCTGTAACTGCCGGAACCACATTTTGGGGATCATCCGTGTTCCTTATATCTGATTTGAGGGAGTCGGATAAAGATATTGTGCTGATGTCTTTGTTACGAATGCGTTTATTTCTGCGGTCATCCTGTGAAAATGCAGTCTGACCACAGAGGAACATAAGCAGAAGAATTGCTACACCCCACTTATCGAACCATGATTTGAATCTTTCCTTTTTATATATTGACATCAATAATATCCTGATTACGCAATTTTTTGTTAATTTTGCAAACTGCAAATTTAAAATTAATTTCAGTCATTACCAAATAGAGTTTGAATTATGAGTCGAAAACAATCTTTATGTTACATATATATACTCCTGATTGCAGCATTCATTCTTCTTTTCTCTACAGATGTATCCGCTCAGGACAACAGTCATTTGGGATTGAAGACAGTCGTCATTGATCCGGGACATGGAGGAAAAGATCCAGGTGCACCGGGAAAAACATCATCTACAAGTGAGAAGCATCTTGTGCTAAGCATATCAAAAATGCTCGGAAACAAGATCAAAGCTGCTTATCCTGATGTGAAAGTCATATATACCAGAAGTACGGATGTGTTTGTAGAGCTTAACGAGCGTGCAAAGATTGCAAAAAGGAATAATGCAGACCTTTTCATATCCGTACACTGCAATTCTAATAATTCCTCAAAGCCGTTCGGAGCATCGGTGCATATTCTTGGACCTAAATCCAAGAATAAAAAGAATACCAGCGACTATTTCGAGAAAAGTAAGTCTGTGGCTCAGAGGGAAAATGCTGTAATGCTCCTAGAGGATAATTATCAGACTACATATCAGGACTTCAATCCGGATGCTCCTGAGTCTGTTATAAGCCACAACCTGATGTGGAATGCAAACTATGAAAACAGCCTTCTGTTTGCAGCAGAAATAGATTCTAAGCTAACAAAAGCTCCGTTCAGAGAGAGTTATTATACTGGTATACATCAGGATATCTTCTATCTGCTTTGGGCTACAAACATGCCTTCTGCGTTGATTGAGCTTGGTTTCATGTCTAATCCATCGGATTTTAAGGCTCTGAGTACCAAAGAGACACAGGATCAGATAGCCCAGCACCTTTTTGATGCATTCTGTTCGTATAAGACTAAGTTTGATGAAAGTGTAAACATCAGTTCACAGCCTATTGCTCCTGATTTTTCTGCGATTACAGAGCAGACTGAAGAAACTCCTGCATCAGATGAGAGCGCTTTCTACGGAGTTCAGGTAATGGCATTGGGTAGGAAGCTTGCGGATAACGACCCTAACTTCAAGGGATATAAAGCAGTTGCTGTCAAAACAGGCAACATATATAAATATATACTTGGAAAAAGTTCGAGCAGGGAAGATGCTGCTAAGAAATATACAGAGATTAAGAAGATGTTTCCAGGATCCTTTATAGTGAAGGTGTCAGGAAATAATGTTGAACGATTATAAATGAGTATAATTATGAGTAAGGAAGTAAAGATTGGAACATTTGCGGTTATAGTTCTTGTCACTTCGTTTTTTCTGATCAATTATTTGAGAGGGGAGGATATATTCAACAGAGAGATTGAAGTGTCTTCGCGTTTTGAAACGGTCGAAGGGTTGGCTGCATCTGCCCCTGTATTCATCAAGGGATATAAAGCAGGAAAGGTTTCAGAAGTTTCATATGATTCTGAGAAAGAAGATTTCGAGGTTGTATGCTCGATTGTAAAGGAATTCCGTATCCCCGCCGATTCCAGAATGACCATATTCAGTACAGATATTATGGGCGGAAAGGGTATCAGAATCGATTTAGGAACATCATCAGAATATATCAATGACGGTGATGTGCTTGCACCGGATTTTGAAAAAGGTCTTATGGATGGCCTGGCTGAAGGAGTGATGCCTCTTCTTGAGAAGGTCAACAACACTATCGACAGCCTCAATGTTACCGTTTCTGGAATCAATAGTTTCTTGTCTGCTGAAAATATCAGCACACTTGGCAGCACATTGAAACATATCGATGCAACTATGGCCAACCTTCGTGGCATATCTTCATCTGTCAATGGAAAGTCAAAGGAGATTGAAACCCTCATGGAAAATCTTGCTTCGATTTCAGGTAAGTTTAATGACACAGCAGATAAGCTCGATACAACTATAGCCGGAGTCGGTACAATTGTACAGTCTGTAAATGAGGCTGACATCGTAGGGCTTGTTCAATCTTTCAGACAGCTTCTTGAAAATATCAACGATCCTGATGGCTCAATCGGAAAGTTGTTGACAGATGATTCTGTGTATAACTCGGTAGATGAACTTTTGTCGGATGTTGATGAACTCGTCAGAAAAATACAGGAAAATCCGAAGAAGTATATTAAAATTTCTGTATTCTAGTTACGTCTGTTAAGGAAAAATCGCGATTTTGCTTGTTTGGAATTATTAAAATCTGCAAAGCGCTTGAATTTGTGGTATTTAGCAGTTTTTGATTTTTGTAAGTGTTTGATAATTAGTGTTTTATAAAGGTTATTTGTAGGATATAAAAAGATTTGAGGAGTGTAAAATAAAATTAATAAACAATAGGATTTTGAAATTTTTATTACATTTTTTTCCTCATCTTTGTAGTCCCGATTTGATAAAGGGTCTACTTTTCTTAAACTTTAATCCAACGAATGACACAGGAGAAACACATATCAGTATGGAATAATTGTCTGAACTTCATTCAGAACAATATCGATCAGCAGCAGTTCAAGGTTTGGTTCAGCCAGATCAAGGCTCTGTCACTGGTCGAGTCCACACTTACTGTAGAGGTTCCTTCTGAGTTTTTCCGCGAATATCTTGAGGATACTTATCTTACCGTTCTCAAGGCTGCGATAAAGAAAGAACTCGGTGTCGGAGGAAAGCTTGTATATGTTGTAAAGCCTGTACAGACTCAGCCAGCGCTCAAGTATCCTGCAGCTCCAGGTGTAACGCCTGTCAACAAGCCGATTTCAATCACGACATATTCGCCGGCAGGAAATCCTGGTCCATTCGTGTACCCTGGTATCACAAGACTCCAGGTAAATCCGCAGCTCAATCCAATATTCTGTTTTGACAACCTCATAGTAGGTGAGTGTAACAAGATGGGCTTTACGGCTGCAGAGACAATTTCTGGTGCTCCTGGAAAGACTGCATTCAATCCGCTTTTCCTTTTCGGAGGTCCTGGTCTCGGTAAGACTCATCTTGCTCAGGCCATCGGTAATGCCATCTGGCAGAAATATCCGGAGCTGGTTGTCCTCTATGTTCAGGCCAACCGTTTCAAGACACAGTATATGGATGCTGTGGTGAAGAACAAGCTTACAGACTTCTTCGCTTTCTATAATAAGATGGATGTCCTCATCATTGATGATATTCAGGATCTCAACGGACCGGGTGCACAGAATGCGTTCTTCAACATATTCAACCATCTGCATCAGTCCGGAAAGCAGCTTATCCTTACATCTGACCGCGCTCCGGCAGATCTTCAGAACTTCGAGATAAGACTCTTGTCCCGTTTGAAATGGGGTCTTTCAGTTGAGTTAAGCAAGCCTGATTTCAATACTAGACTCTCGATGCTTAAGGCAAGAGCGTTCAGAGAAGGTGTTGAACTTAAGGAAGAGGTACTTGACTTCCTCGCATCGAGAATCAAATCCAACTTCCGTGAGCTTGAAGGTGCTCTCATATCATTGATTGCAAATGCAACTTTGGCTCAGAGAGAGATTACCGTCTCCCTTGCCGAAAAGATCACTGAAAAGATCGTAGGAGAGCAGAAGAGCGAAGTTACGATTGATATGGTTCAGAAGGTGGTCTGTGACTACTTCAATATTACACGAGATGAACTGCTTTCAAAGACCAGAAAGCGCCAGATAGTACAGGCAAGGCAGATTTCAATGTATATGTCAAGAAGCCTTATAAACTGTTCTCTTTCAACAATTGGAGCAGAGACTGGTGGAAAGGACCACGCAACTGTGCTTCATGCATGTACTACAGTGAATGACCTGATGTCAACAGACAAGACATTCAAGCAATATGTAAGCGATATTGAAAAGATTCTTGTTCCGGTCAGACAATAAGATTGTTATATTCCCCATAAAAGGTTATCTTTGTGGGGAATATATTTTTTTTACAACATGAATTCTGAAAACGTACTCTCCTTCTTTAAGGAAATAACAAAGATTCCGCGTGAATCCGGTCATGAAGAGCATATAATTGCCTATCTGCAGAATTTTGCATCAGAACATAATCTATATAGCAGAACAGATGAGGCTGGCAATGTCCTGATCGTAAAAGAAGCTGCTCCCGGATTTGAATCAGTTCCGACAATTGTTCTCCAAAGCCATTCTGATATGGTATGTGAGAAAAATGAAGGTGTAGAGCACGATTTCGCAAAAGATCCTATCAGATATATTATCGAGAACGGCTGGATGATAGCTCCTGATACAACATTGGGAGCAGATTGTGGTATCGGTATAGCGGCACAGCTCGCTCTTCTCGCATCAGATGTAAAATGCGGAAAGATCGAATGTCTGTTTACAGTATCAGAAGAGACCGGACTTGACGGCGCTATGGCTCTTCAGCCGGATTTCATCACAGGAAAGGTACTTCTTAATCTTGATTCTGAAGACGAAGGTGAGATTTTCGTAGGTTGCGCAGGCGGTCTCGACACTACTGCGGAATTCCATTATACAGATGACGCTGTATGTGAGGATTTTATAAAAGAGGAAATCTACGTTAAGGATGCTATGGGCGGCCATAGTGGAGATGATATCAATAAGGGTAGGGCAAATGCAGTTCAATTGCTGGGACGCTTCCTCTACAGCATAAAGGATCTTGACTGGCAGCTTATTGCTATCAATGGTGGCAACAAGCGTAATGCCATTGCACGCGAAGCGAAGGCTGCTATTGCAGCAGAGGAGGATACTCTTGATATCATAAATGAGCGTCTCGAAGCTTATTTTGAAGAAGTCAAGGAGGAGTATGGCGCAATCGAGAAGGAACTTAAGGTAGGGTACAGTGAGTACTCGGGAGAACGAAATATGGCTATAGATGAGATGACTGCATGGAATCTTGTAGCAGCACTTTGCGCTTCTCCGCATGGAGTTCTTTCTATGAGCCAGGAGATCGAGAATTTTGTAGAGACGTCTACTAATCTTGCATCGGTCAAGATGACTGAGCCAGGTGTAATTCGCATCGGTTCGAGTCAGAGAAGTTGTGTTACAGCAGCCAGAAGAGCAGCCGCAGCAAAAATGGAGGCATGCTTCGAGCTCGCAGGTGCAATAGTAAGGCATGAAAGTGAATATCCTGGTTGGGCTCCTGCTGCAGTTTCGCCAATCAGAGATGCTTGTGTTGCATCATATATCAAACTCTTTGGAGTTGCTCCGAAAGTGAAGGCTATACATGCAGGATTGGAATGTGGACTTTTCACTGAGAAGTTCCCAGGTCTTGATATGGTGTCTTTCGGTCCTACTTTGAGAGGTGTACATGCGCCAGGTGAGAGACTTGATCTCGCTTCGCTTGACAAATTTGTCGCACTTCTTCTTGATGTAGTTGTGAATTTTAAATAACAGGATTGTTTTATATATTGATAAATAAAAGTATATGGCACTTATTGCTCCATCTATGCTCGCTGCAGACTTTCTACATTTAGAGAAAGACGTAATATTGGTGAACGAGTATGCAGATATGTTTCATCTTGATATAATGGATGGCTCATTTGTTCCTAATATCTCATATGGTTTCCCAATTGTTGAAGCAATCGGAAGAATAGCAACCAAGCCGTTGGATGCGCATCTGATGATTGAGCATCCTGAAAAATATGTTGACCGTTTCGCTAAGGTAGGTGTCAACATGCTTAGCTTTCATCTGAATGCAGTAGAGAATGCAGGACAGGTATTGGCACAGATTCGTGCAGCTGGCATGAAGCCGGGACTTGCTATAAATCCGGATATACCTGTAGAAAGACTTTACCCTTATTTAGACCAGTGTGACTATGTTGTCCTCATGTCTGTATTTGCCGGTTTTGGTGGACAGAAATTCATAGAAGCGACATACAGGAGACTTTCTGCAGTCAAGGAAGAAATTCAAAGACAGGGTGTAAGCTGCATGGTTCAGGTAGATGGTGGAATTTCAGCAAAGAATTCCAGAAAACTCTTCGACTTGGGTGCAGATATTCTCGTTGCCGGAAGTTCGGTTTTCCATTCTGATAATCCTGCACAGGTTATTGCAGATATGAAAGCATAGATTTAAATGATATATTCTATCTCTTTAAAGGCGAATTCTTTGAGTTCGCCTTTTTCTGTTTCTACGACCATGCGTCCAATATCAGAAATTCCACGTATGATTCCAGAGAATTCTTTACCGTCTGCAATATATCTGTGGCACTCGTCCTTATGCCACATCTGTGCAAGATAAAGTGTCCTGAGTCGGTTAAGTCCACCTTTAATATTCAGATACCTATGGTAGTATTCAGTGAAGATATGCATGAAGTCTTCCAGACATTCATGAATGTCATACTTTCTGGAGCTCTCAAGGCACATTGATGTCGGATTTGGTAGTAAGGCATCAAATCTATCCTGATTTACATTAAGACCGATACCAATAATGCTTCCGGAAAGCCATTCTCCACGGATCATATTCTCGATGAGAATACCACAAATTTTCTTGTTATTTACATATATATCGTTTGGCCACTTGATCATTGCTGGAATATCAAGGCTGTTCAGGTAATCACTTACAGCAAGGGCTGCAATCTCGCATATGGCGAACTGGTCATATGCTTGAATCCTGTTCATAAGGCCGTTGTCCAATTTCATGATTATACTGAAGGTCAGGTTGCTTCCTGTCTCGCTCAGCCATACATTTCCCATCTGCCCTCTACCTGAACTCTGTGACAATGCTGACAGAACTGACAAATTGTCACATATCTGAAAGCGCCTTCTGGCTTCTTCATTGGTAGAATCTACGTTATCTAGCCATATAATGTCATTCACATTCTTCATTGGTGCAGATTTTGATTATATTTGCATGATTTTTACAAATTTAACAATTAATCGATAATGAACAACAACGAAATCAAGGTCATTGCAGATGCGATGCTGGAAAAGAAAGGACAGGACGTGGTATCTCTTGATCTCAAACCGATCGGAACAGCTATTTCAGATTATTTCATAGTATGTAATGCGGATTCTACTCCGAATGTTGTGGCTATTGCCGACAACATTGAGGAGAGGATGATTGAAAAGTGCAAGAGGAAGGTAACCCGTACTCAGGGAAAGGAAAATGCGTTCTGGGTTATCCTTGATTATGGTGATATTGTAGCACATGTATTCCAGACTCCGTATCGTGCCTTCTACAGACTTGAAGATCTTTGGGCAGATGCAGAGAAGACCGTATTTGAAGACTAATCCCTCCCCAGATGGCAGATAACAAAAAGAATAATATACCTCCTAAGAAGCCACTAAAGGTCAGATTCAATATTTCATGGATTTATATTCTGCTGATGATAGGCATCGGCTGGATGTTCTTCAATCAGGGCGGAGCTAATCCACAGAAAGAGGAATGGGCTGATGTAAAGGAGCAGTGGACTGCAGGAGATATCAAGGAAATTGTATTCGTCAGAAACAAATATGATGGTCAGGTGACCATCCGTCCGGACAGACTTGAAAAGTATGCGGATAAATTCGGTGGAAATATTCCAAAGAAATCGCCGCATTTCTACTTTTCAGTTACTCCAAGCTTCAATGCAGAAGAGACATTTGAGGAACTGAACTCGACTTTGCCGGTAGAAGAGCATGTTAAAATAGTTGTGGAAACTCATGAGAGTCTGTGGGGCGTGCTTGAATGGCTTATTTTCCCTCTGCTTCTTATCCTCATGTGGGTTTTCATGTTCAGAGGCATGAACCGTAACATGGGTGGTGGCTCAGGTGGTCCTGGCGGAATCTTCAATGTAGGTAAAGCTACAGGCAAACTTGCAGAAAAGGATTCCATCAAGGTGACATTCAAGGATGTTGCCGGCCTTTATGGTGCAAAGGACGAAGTGATGGAAATTGTCGACTTCCTCAAGAATCCTAAGAAATATACAACTCTTGGAGGTAAGATTCCGAAGGGTGCTCTCCTCGTAGGCCCTCCAGGTACAGGTAAGACTCTTCTTGCCAAGGCAGTTGCAGGTGAGGCTGATGTTCCATTCTTCTCTATTTCAGGATCGGATTTCGTAGAAATGTTTGTCGGAGTAGGTGCATCACGAGTGCGCGACCTTTTCCGTCAGGCAAAGGAGAAGGCACCATGTATCGTCTTTATCGACGAGATTGATGCAGTCGGACGAGCACGTGGCAAGAATGTAGGCTTTTCATCAAATGATGAAAGAGAAAATACTCTGAATCAGCTCCTTACGGAAATGGATGGTTTTGGCACAAACTCTGGTGTGATCATACTTGCTGCAACAAACCGCGCTGACATTCTGGACAAGGCTCTTATGCGTGCAGGTCGTTTCGACAGACAGATTCATGTCGAGCTTCCTGACCTTAAGGAGAGGGAAGAGATCTTCCAGGTACATCTTCGTGGACTTAAGCTTGAAGAGAACTTCGATCTTGAGTTCCTTGCAAAGCATACTCCTGGATTCTCCGGTGCAGACATTGCAAATGTTTGTAACGAAGCGGCTCTTACAGCTGCCCGTAAAGACAAGACTGCAATTGATAAGCAGGACTTCCTTGATGCAGTTGACCGAATCATTGGTGGACTTGAAAGAAAATCAAAGATCATAACAGCCGTAGAGAAGAAGTCGATTGCTCATCACGAGGCAGGACATGCTACTGTAAGCTGGCTTCTACCTAACGCAAATCCTCTTTTCAAGGTTACGATTGTTCCAAGAGGACAGGCTTTGGGAGCTGCATGGTACCTTCCAGAGGAAAGACAGCTCGTGACCAAGGAGCAGATGATTGATGAAATGTGTTCTCTCATCGGCGGTAGGGTAGCGGAGGAAATCGTAAACGGCCAGCCTTCTACAGGAGCCCTTAACGATCTCGAGAGACTTACCAAGATGGCATACGGTATGGTTACATACTATGGTATGAGTGAGAAGATCGGTAATCTTTCATTCTACGATTCTACCGGTGCACGTGGCTACGATTTGACTAAACCTTATAGTGAGAAGACAGCTGAACTTATCGATAAGGAGGTCAAGGAACTTATTGAAGTTATTCATGATAGGACAAAGAAGATATTAAACGATAATTTTGAAGGATTTAGTGCGTTAGCTTCTCTTTTATTGGAGAAAGAAGTTATCTTTGCAGAAGATCTTGAAAGGATTTTTGGTCCGAGAGCTGGAGCAAAGGCCGAGGAACAGTAAAATTCACAAGATCCTAACCTTATTAACCATGACTAATTTCATTAAAAGAACTATTTCGGGTATATGCTTTCTTGCAGTTATGCTGGTAGCGTTGCTCACTAATAAATATATTTTCGGTATCGTTATGTTAGGGTCACTTGTCGCTATGATGCGTGAGTTCCTTAAGATGACATGCGGTAAGGATTATTGGTTCTCGCAGATTCTTTCGATTCTTGCGGGAGCCACTCTCTTTATTCTGACTTTCATGTATAAGGGTTTTTGTTTTCCTGCAAAGTATGTCATACTGGCATTGGTTCCGGTTTTCATACTTATGATCAACTCCCTTTATGTCAAGGATAAAAGCCGCTTCAATAAATTCTCGAATCTATATGCGTCAATACTATACATTGCAGTGCCATGGTCAGTTCTGAATTTCGCAGTATTCAATTCTGCAGGTGAATTCAACGGAATCATGCTTTTGTGCTTCTTTGCCATCATATGGGGAACTGACGTAGGTGCATACATGTTTGGAATTACCTTGGGACAGAAGTACGGCAAAAAGCTTTTCCCATCCATTTCTCCTAAGAAGTCGTGGATCGGATTCTGGGGAGGAGTCTTTACATCAGTGCTTGTTGCAGTAGTTCTACACTACGCCGGACTCTTCGAATTTGATCTGATTCATTGTATTGTTATGGCTGTACTTCTTTGTGTTACAGGAGTATATGGCGATCTTATCGAGTCACAGTGGAAACGATATTATGAAGTCAAGGACTCAGGAAACCTCATACCTGGCCATGGAGGACTCCTTGATCGTTTCGACAGTGCGCTCATAGCAATTCCAATCGGAATAATATATCTCGTTCTGATTAATCTCATCTAATGGAAAGTCATTTGCCTTTCTTGCTTTAAATTCGTATTTTTGCAACCACTATGAAAATACACAAGGACTGTTATAATACTATATTCGCAGTTTGGGGCATTTGTATTGGACTTATGCTCCTGCTTTTCTTTTTTGTGCCATGGGCATTCGTCAAATATCCGTTGGCAGCTTTTCTGCTTTATGTGATGGGCTTTATTGTTTTCTTCTTTCGAGTTCCGAAAAGAACTACAGTGGAAGGCAGCAATGTAGTGACAGCTGTAGCAGACGGTAAGATTGTTGTCATCGAAAAGGTATTTGAGAAAGAGCATTTGAACAGGGAGTGCATACAGGTGTCAATCTATATGAGCTTCTTCAATGTACATGTCAACTACTGGCCTATAAGCGGAGAATGTACATATTTCAAATACCATCCTGGCAAATATATGCTTGCATTCATGCCTAAGGCATCTGAGCTTAATGAGCATACATCCATCGGTGTCAAAAACGAGCATGCTGAAATTCTCTTCAAGCAGCTCGCCGGAACATTTGCGAGAAGAATTGTTTGCTATGCGAAGCCAGGAACTCCTGTTGTAAAAGGAGATCAGTGTGGTATAATCAAGTTCGGTTCAAGAATAGATATGTATCTCCCTCTTGATGCTGATATCAAGGTAAAGCTCGGAGATTGCGTCAGTGCTTGTGAAACGGTAATTGCGGAGCTTAAGTAATTATGGCTGAACAACTTATTTATCTTATAATGCTTGTCTCCATAACATTGTCCGCATTGTGTTCAATGTTGGAGGCAACACTTCTTTCCACACCTTTGTCATTCATTACCGGACTTGAGGATCAGGGAGTCAAAGGTGCCGGCAGACTTAAAAAACTGAAGCAGAATCCAGATCGTCCGATTTCTGCAATCTTGTGCCTGAATACAATAGCCAATACAGTCGGTGCATCAATTGTTGGTTCTCTTGTATATGAGGTTTACGGCGATGCTATCGTAGGTGTGTTTTCTACAGTATTTACACTGATGATTCTGGTTTTTTCTGAAATCATACCTAAGACAATAGGAACAAGCTATTGGAGGACATTGGCACTGCCAGCATCAGCAATTATCAATGGACTGATTATCATTGCTTTTCCATTAGTCTGGATTATGGAACGCATTACACGACTTATATCTTCAAAATCAGATCAGGTAAGTATCAGTCGTGAAGATATTTCAGCAATGGTCAGTGTTGCAACTGAAGAAGAAGTAATTGAAAAGGAGGAAAAGAAGATCATTCAGAATCTTCTCAGACTCGACGAAATGACAGCTCATGAAATCATGACTCCTAGTTCTGTCGTAGAAATGGCAGAAGGAGCGATGACAATAAAGGAATTCTATAATTCAGATCTTACTCACTCAAGAATTCTTGTATACGATGAGGACAACAGCGATTATGTAATCGGATACGTACTCAGACAGACAGTCCTTGAGAAGATGGCTGAAGATAAATTCACAACTACGATTCGTGAGATTTCCCGTCCGATTCTATCGTTCCCAGAAGAGGAACCGGTAGCAAACATCTGGGAAAAGTTCCTTGAAAAGAAGGAGCATGTATCTGCAATCATCGATGAGTACGGAACTTTCCGTGGAATCGTTACAATGGAAGATGTAATCGAAACAATGCTCGGTCAGGAGATTGTAGATGAAACGGATGAGGTTGTAGATATGCAGGAATATGCAAAGGAGCAATGGGAAAAGGCTCAAAAAGATATGCTTAAAGCATAAAACAAAAATGTAATCCCCTGTAACTTTATTGTTACAGGGGATTCTTTATTTATTCTCTATTAATTCAAGGAGCTTGTCAATTGCTTCATTTTCAGGCACATGTCTCATTATCGGCTCTTTGCCTTTATATATTGACACCTTCCCGTTGCCTTCACCTACATATCCCCAGTCTGCATCAGCCATTTCGCCAGGTCCGTTGACGATACAGCCCATGACTGCTATCACCATTCCCTTGAGATGTGCAGTTCTTCTCTTCACTTCGTCGAATGTTCCCTCGAGATTATACATGGTTCTGCCGCAACCTGGGCATGCGATATATTCCGGACGATAGAATTTTCTGCGTGCAGCCTGCATCAATTCATCAGTAAGATATCTCGCATATTCACTGTCATCAAGAACAACCTGATTCTCGCCATCCATATATGTACCGCAGAGTACAACTTCATCGAGTTCTTTATCAAGAAGTCTCTTTCCGAAATCGCATGAAAAATCGAGAAGAAGCTTTTCACGAGAAGGTGCGTGATATGTTGCAACCGCCTTCTTACCCTCAAGAGAAAGGGTTGTCATCGATGATGTGATCTTATGGTCATATCTGTCTGCAAGGTACTGTGCTACAGGTATCTCATTTGCAGGATCCTCTGTAAGTGATACCCTTATTGTATTACCTATTCCCTCAGAAAGTAGCACTGAAATGCCGACAGCGGACTTAATTCTACCTCCATCACCATTACCAGCTTCGGTCACACCCAGATGAAGAGGGAACATATGTCCAGACTCTTGCATCTGCTTGGCTAACAGGCGATAAGCCTCAGTCATAACAAATGTGTTACTTGCCTTTAGCGAGACAACTACGTTGGTAAATTCGTTTTCAACACACATATCAAGCCATTCCATGACAGCCTCTTTCATCGCGAGAGGTGTGTTTCCGTAAAGATTGGTGATTCTTTCACCTAGTGAACCATGATTAAGGCCGATGCGGATTGCCGTGCCATGCTCCTTACATACTTCTACGAGTCTCGCGAACTGCTCGCGGGCTTTCTCATGATCTTTATGAAAGTTACCTGGATTGATTCGCACCTTTTCCACAACGGCAGCTGCAGCGATAGCTATCTCTGATGAGAAATGAACATCAGCGACAAGCGGTGTCATGATGCCCTGTGAACGTAGCTCCTCCTTGATCTGCGCTAAAGATTCAACCTGGGCCAGGGATGGCACAGTCAGACGTATCATCTGTGCACCTGCCTCATATAATCTTACGCACTGCTTTACTGATGCTTCTACATCTGATGTATGTGTATTACACATTGTCTGGACAATAATAGGGGATTCTCCACCTATTATAAGGTTACTTCCGATCTTTACTGCTTCCGTTTTCATAAACCATCTCCTTTGCTAACTTCTTGAGTTGTGATTTTGTCTGTCCTGTTCTTTTGGTAAGCTGGAAATGTACACCAGCTGATATTATAAAATTGGTAGGATAAGCGTATCTGTAATAGAATTCACTATAGTAGTCTGGTTGATAAAGCGATGAGAACGAATGTTTATACATTCCCTGAATGTGAATTTCTATAGGATCGAATATCAGTCCGAAACCGATACCGCCTTTCAAGCCATAATCAAACCTGTTGTCTGTCTCAAGGAAGGAATTCGCAACGCTTTCACTTACATTGCCTGTATAACCTGGATAACGCTGTATATTTAGTCTGTAACCAGCATAACATCCAATGCTTGCCATGATTTTCATCTTCCAGAAATCCACATGTATATGAGCAAGAACAGGTAGTTCAACAACCTGCATTACAGCTTTTTCTGCACCTTCTATCTTATTGGTGTAATCTTCATCCTTGTCATATGTAAACTGGTATCCTTCCTGAGTAAGAAAAAGGCCGGTCTGCATACCGAAATATGGCATAAAGCCGAACATCTTACCATATTTTGTATATGTGATACCGATATTATAAGGCATCATGAGCATATCCTGCTTCTGAGTCGGATTCCAGGCAACACTGCTGAGACCAACACCATATTGGAAACCGATCAGACTGTAGTCATTGATCATGACGTTTTTGCCAATATTCAGCGTATCAAGATACTCATTTGTAACTGTATCCTCGATTATTTCCACAACCTTATCTTTGGCGTAGCGTATTTCTTTGCGCCTTTCCTGAGAATGCATGCAGAAAGGTACAAGGAAGAGTAAAAGCGAGAATATTATTGAAATCTTCTTCATAGTCATCATTTAAACATTTCACTTAGATCGATATTCTGTTCAAGCTCAGTCATTTCCGGAATATCAATCAGGAATGATTCATCTGCAAGCTTATAATATCTTACCTTCTCAGGCTGTTTGTGCTCCAACAATATACCAGTGTCAACCATGCCATTGCGGTTTATATCCTCAGTAATTCGGATTGAATATTTACCAGCCTTGAGGTATGGGAACGGCAATGTCGTGTCCT